>Ga0213821_1000164_pt1 | contig 47036 bp, 37 predicted proteins | sample MC6MC0909MG_FD_179894 | JGI IMG/M metagenome (GOLD analysis project Ga0213821, IMG submission 179894) | Enriched soil aggregate microbial communities from Iowa State University, Ames, United States - MC6-MC0909-MG | ecosystem: Environmental > Terrestrial > Soil > Unclassified | place: USA: Iowa...
CGAGGCCATCGAGTACACCATGAACATCGTCGGTGAAGACGCCATCGGCATTGGCACCGACTTCACCCAGGGTCACGGCCAGGACTTCTTCGAGTACCTGACCCACGACAAGGGCTATGCCCGTCGCCTGACCAACTTCGGCAAGATCATCAACCCGCTGGGCATTCGCACTGTGGGCGAGTTCCCCAACCTCACCGAGACCTTGCTCAAGCGCGGCCACCCCGAGCGCGTGGTGCGCAAGATCATGGGCGAGAACTGGGTCAATGTTCTTAAGGATGTGTGGGGCGAGTAAGCCGCACTCCAAGCCTGTCCGCCCAGGCTAGAGGCCTGGGCCATCAATCCAAATTTTTATGGAGTTAAGTTTCCATGGCTAAGATCGCCCCGCAATTGCCTATCGAAGTCGACAGCGAGACCGGTGTCTGGACCAGCGACGCCCTGCCGATGCTGTACGTGCCACGGCATTTCTTCGTCAACAACCATATGGGCATCGAGGAAGTGCTGGGCGCCGACGCCTACGCCGAGATCCTCTACAAGGCGGGCTACAAGTCGGCCTGGCACTGGTGTGAAAAGGAAGCCGAATGCCATGGCCTGGAAGGTGTGGCGGTGTTCGAGCACTACATGAAGCGTCTGTCGCAACGCGGCTGGGGCCTGTTCGAGATCCAGGACATCGACCTGGACAAGGGCACTTGCAGCGTCAAGCTCAAGCACTCGGCATTCGTCTACGTGTACGGCAAGGTCGGGCGCAAGGTCGACTACATGTTCACTGGCTGGTTTGCCGGCGCCATGGACCAGATTCTCGCTGCCCGCGGCAGCTCGATCCGCACTGTGGCCGAGCAGGTCTATGGCGGTTCGGAAGAGGGCCACGAAGATGGCCTGTTCGTTACAAGACCGTTGTAAGCCGGAGAGAGCGTCATGGCCTTCGAAGCAATGTTCCAGCCGATCCAGATCGGCAAACTGACCATCCGCAACCGTGTGCTGAGCACCGCGCACGCCGAGGTGTATGCCACTGATGGCGGCATGACTACCGACCGCTACGTCAAATACTACGAAGAGAAGGCCAAGGGCGGCATCGGCCTGGCCATCTGCGGCGGCTCGTCGGTGGTGGCCATCGACAGCCCGCAAGAATGGTGGTCATCGGTCAACCTGTCGACCGACCGCATTATTCCGCACTTCCAGAACCTGGCTGACGCCATGCACAAGCATGGCGCCAAGATCATGATCCAGATTACCCACATGGGCCGTCGCTCGCGTTGGGATGGCTTCAACTGGCCGACCTTGATGTCGCCGTCGGGCATCCGTGAACCGGTACACCGCGCCACCTGCAAGACCATCGAGCCGGAAGAGATCTGGCGGGTGATCGGCAACTACGCGCAAGCCGCGCGTCGCGCTAAAGAAGGCGGCCTGGATGGTGTTGAGCTGTCGGCCGTGCACCAGCACATGATCGACCAGTTCTGGAGCCCGCGGGTCAACAAGCGTACCGACGAATGGGGCGGCAGCTTCGAAGGCCGGATGAAATTCGGCCTGGAAGTGCTCAAGGCGGTGCGCGCCGAGGTGGGTGACGACTTCTGCGTGGGGATGCGCATCTGCGGGGACGAGTTCCACCCCGATGGTCTCAGCCACGAGGACATGAAGCAGATCGCCGCGTATTACGACGCCACCGGCATGCTCGACTTCTTCGGCGTGATCGGCTCGGGCTGCGACACCCACAACACCCTGGCCAACGTCATCCCCAACATGAGCTATCCGCCAGAGCCGTTCCTGCACCTGGCGGCCGGCATCAAGGAGGTGGTCAAGGTCCCGGTACTGCATGCGCAGAATATCAAGGACCCGAACCAAGCCACGCGCATCCTTGAGGGCGGCTATGTCGACATGGTCGGCATGACCCGTGCGCACATCGCCGACCCGCACCTGATCGCCAAGATCAAGATGGGGCAGGTCGACCAGATCAAGCAGTGCGTCGGTGCCAACTACTGCATCGACCGGCAGTACCAAGGCCTGGATGTGCTGTGCATCCAGAACGCCGCGACCTCCCGTGAATACATGGGCGTGCCGCACATTATCGAAAAATCCACCGGGCCTAAACGCAAGGTGGTGGTGGTTGGCGCCGGCCCTGCGGGGATGGAGGCGGCACGGGTGGCCGCCGAGCGTGGTCATGACGTCACCGTGTTCGAGAAGAAAGAACAGATCGGCGGGCAGATCACCATTGCCGCCAAGGCTCCGCAGCGCGATCAGATCGCCGGTATCACCCGCTGGTATCAGCTGGAGTTCGCCCGCTTGAAGATCGACCTGCGCTTGGGCACGGCAGCCGACGTGGCGGCTATCCAGGACCTGCGTCCGGATGTGATCGTGCTGGCGGTGGGCGGTCATCCGTTCGTCGAGCAGAACGAGCACTGGGGCGCTGCCGAAGGGCTGGTGGTCAGCAGTTGGGACGTGCTCGACGGCAAGGTTGCGCCGGGCAAGAACGTGCTGGTGTACGACACCATCTGCGAATTCACCGGTATGTCGACAGCCGACTTCCTGGCAGACAAAGGTTCTCAGGTCGAGATCGTCACCGACGACATCAAGCCGGGCGTGGCCATTGGCGGCACCAGCTTCCCGACCTACTACCGCAGCATGTACCCCAAGGAAGTGATCATGACCGGCGACCTGATGCTGGACAAGGTCTACCGCGAGGGTGACAAGCTGGTGGCAGTGCTGGAGAACGAGTACACCGGCGCCAAAGAGGAGCGGGTGGTCGACCAGGTGGTGATCGAGAACGGCGTACGGCCTGACGAGGCGCTGTACTACGCGCTCAAGGAAGACTCGCGCAACAAGGGCCAGATCGACGTGGAGGCGCTGTTCGCCATCAAGCCGCAGCCGATCCTCAGCCAGCCGGGCGAAGGCTATTTGCTGTACCGCATCGGCGACTGCGTGGCCCAACGCAACGTGCATGCGGCGATCTACGACGCCTTGCGCCTGTGCAAGGATTTCTGATCCTGGCGGCATGAACACCGCTCCTGTCGGGGCGGGACTGGCCCCCTGTGGGAGCGGGCTTGCCCGCGAAAGCGTCAGCATGAACAACAGTGTTGTCTGATCTGACGCATTCGCGGGCAAGCCCGCTCCCACAGGGTCCGCGCCCATCATGAGAATTGGCGCAAGCATTCAGCTGTTGTGGGAGCCTCCCATGTTGAACACCCTTCTACCCATCCTGCTGTTCGCTGCCCTTGCGCTGGCGGTGCTCGGCGCCGTGCGCCGGGTGCGCATGTGGCGTCGTGGCAGACCGTCCAAGGTCAACCTGCTCGGCGGGTTGCTGGCCATGCCGCGCCGTTACCTGGTCGATTTGCACCACGTGGTCGAGCGCGACAAGTACATGTCCAAGACCCACGTGGCCACGGCCGGCGGCTTTGTCCTGTCGGCGGCTTTGGCGATCCTGGTGCACGGCTTTGGCCTGCAGAGCAAGATCCTCGGCTACGGGCTGCTGGTGGCCACGGTGATCATGTTCACAGGCGCCATTTTCGTCTTCAAGCGTCGGCTCAACCCACCGGCGCGCCTGTCCAAGGGCCCGTGGATGCGCTTGCCCAAGAGCCTGCTGGTGTTCGCTGCCAGCTTCTTCATCGCCACCTTGCCGGTTGCCGGCATCCTGCCTGCCGGCACCGGTGGCTGGGTGATGGTCGGCGTGCTTGGCCTGGGTGTGCTGTGGGGTGTGTCCGAGCTGTTCTTCGGCATGACCTGGGGCGGGCCGATGAAGCATGCCTTCGCCGGCGCCCTGCACTTGGCCTGGCACCGGCGCGCCGAGCGCTTCGGCGGTGGCCGTTCCACTGGCCTGAAGCCGCTCGATCTGGAAGACCCCAACGCACCGCTGGGGGTTGAAAAACCGGTCGATTTCACCTGGAACCAACTGCTCGGCTTCGACGCTTGCGTGCAGTGCGGTAAGTGTGAGGCCATGTGCCCGGCGTTCGCCGCAGGCCAGCCGCTGAACCCGAAAAAACTCATCCAGGACATGGTCATTGGCCTGGCCGGTGGCACCGATGCCACGTTCGCGGGCAGCCCGTATCCAGGTAAGCCCATTGGCGAGCATGGCGGCCATCCGCACCAGCCGATCGTCAATGGCCTGGTCGACGCCGAAACCCTGTGGTCGTGCACCACCTGCCGTGCCTGCGTCGAGGAGTGCCCGATGATGATCGAGCACGTCGATGCCATCGTCGACATGCGTCGTCACCTGACCCTGGAGAAGGGCGCGACCCCGAACAAAGGCGCCGAGGTGCTCGACAACCTGATCGCCACCGACAACCCTGGCGGCTTCAACCCGGGCGGGCGGATGAACTGGGCCGCCGACCTGAACATGCCATTGCTGGCGGATGTGCAGAGCACCGAGGTGCTGTTCTGGGTCGGTGATGGCGCCTTCGACATGCGCAATCAACGCACCCTGCGCGCCTTCGTCAAAGTGCTCAAGGCCTCCGGTGTGGACTTTGCCGTGCTCGGCCTGGAAGAGCGCGACAGTGGCGATGTGGCCCGCCGTCTGGGCGATGAAGCGACCTTCCAGCTGCTGGCCAAGCGCAATATCCAGACGCTGGCCAAGTACCGCTTCCAGCGCATCGTCACCTGCGACCCGCACAGCTTCCATGTGCTGAAAAACGAGTACGGCGCCCTTGGTGGCGACTACCAGGTGCAGCACCACAGCACCTATATCGCCGAGTTGATTGCCGCCAACAAACTCAACCTCGGTCAGCACAAAGGCGGCAGCGTGACCTATCACGACCCGTGCTACCTGGGCCGCTACAACGGCGAGTACGAAGCCCCCCGTGCAGTGCTCAAGGCGCTCGGCATCGAGGTGCGCGAGATGCAACGTTCAGGCTTCCGCTCACGTTGCTGTGGCGGTGGCGGCGGCGCGCCGATCACTGACATTCCGGGCAAGCAACGGATCCCAGACATGCGCATGGACGATATCCGCGAGACCGAGGCGCAGCTGGTGGCCGTGGGTTGTCCACAGTGCACGGCAATGCTCGAAGGCGTGGTCGAGCCGCGCCCACAAATCAAGGATCTCGCCGAATTGGTGGCTGACGTGCTGATCGAAGACGACGCCCCCGCCGCAAAGCCCCCAGTAGCCAAACGTGAACCTGCGGAGGTGCACTGATGAGCGACATCATCCGCCGCGACCCACGCGCTGAGTGGATCGCCCGCAACCGCCTGCACCCGCTGCATGCGGCAATGCAGACGCAACAGACCAGCTGGATGGGGCCTAACGGCATCCTCCGGAAGAACCCTCATGCGATTGCCGCAGGGTTCATCGGCCCTAACGGCCTCAAGCGCCTCGACCGCAGCGGTGCCCAGCAGGGCACAGGTGTGGGCGGGCGGCGCAGCGCGGCGGCTGAAGTGCAGCTGCCGCTGCATCAGGTGGCCGACCCTGCCTTCTACATCGCCGTAGTGCCGGACATGGTCGGTGGTCGCCTCGGCAGCCACGACCGCGACGTGCTGGGCCTGGCCCACAGCCTGGCGGGCAGCGAGGGGGCGGTGCTGGCCATCGTCTTTGGCGAACACAAGGAAAACAACTTTTCCACAGCCGGGGTTGATCGCCTGCTGGTCATCGACGGTGAAGCGTTCCAGGGCTATGCCCCTGAGCAACTGGTGCAAGGCCTGCGCGCTGTGGATAACCAGTTCACCCCGCGCCATTGGCTGCTGCCCGACAGCCGTACCGGTGGCGGCGAACTGGGTCGGCGCCTCGGCGCGGCACTGGGCGAGCGCCCGGCGACGCGGGTTTGGCAGGTCAAGGATGGCCAGTGCATCGGCCGCGCCGGCTCCGGCCAGCAAGACCTGCAGCGCGGCATCGCCCGGTTGATACTGGCTGGCGCCGAATGCGCCGAACCGGTCAACGAGACTCGCCATGAAGCCCTGCCGGTCGAGTTGTCCACAAGCATTGCGCGCAGCCTGTCGCGGATTGAAGACCTCGGCCCGGTGGCGGTCGACCCTGCTGCGATCGCCATGGCCGAATCCGAGTTCATCGTCTCTGGCGGCAACGGCGTCAAGGATTGGGCGCTTTTCCACAGGGCCACTGCCGCCCTCGGCGCCACCGAAGGCGCCTCGCGGGTGGCGGTGGACGACGGCTTCATGCCGCGTAACCGCCAGGTAGGTGCTACCGGTACCTGGGTTACTGCGCGGGTCTACGTGGCTGTGGGTATCTCTGGCGCCATCCAGCACCTGCAGGGCATCGGCGCCTGCGACAAGGTGGTGGCGATCAACATGGACCCCGGCTGCGACATGATCAAACGGGCTGACCTGTCGGTGATTGGCGACAGCGCGGCGATTCTTCAAGCATTGATCGAGGCTGTGGACAACTTCCGCAGCGCCGGCCAACGCGACGCGGCATAAGGGCATGAGCATGAGTACGAAAGTCATCAGCCTGGTCTCCATCGGCGCCCACCCAAGCTCCGGCCGCACCCGCCGCGCCGAACAGGATGCGCGCGCCGTGGAGCTGGGGTTGCAACTGGCTGGGGATAACTTGCAGGTCGTGCATGCCGGCGACCCTCGGGAAGAGGCACTGCGCGCTTATCTGGGCATGGGGTTGGACCACTTGGATGTGCTGGAGCAGCCCGCTGGGGCCGATGTGCTGGGTGTGCTCGGGGATTACCTGCGTGATGCTGGCGCCCAGTTGGTGCTCACCGGCAGCCAGGCGGAAACCGGCGAAGGCTCAGGGATGTTGCCGTTCTTGTTGGCGGAGAAGCTCGGTTGGCCGCTGATCGTGGGGCTCGCAGAAGTAGAGTCGATCGACAATGGCACCGCCCAGTTACTGCAAGCCCTGCCCCGGGGCCAGCGGCGCCGTTTGAAAGTACGCCTGCCGTTGCTGGCGACTGTGGATAATGCTGCGCCAAAGCCGCGCCAGAGTGCTTTTGGCCCGGCGCGACGGGGTGTGCTGGCTGCGCGTAACGTGGCTGTGGTCGAGGATGAGCTGCTAACCGATGCCGAGCTGCAGCCCGCTAGACCTCGGCCCAAACGGCTCAAGGTAATCAAGGCCAAGAGCGGTGCAGACCGCATGAAGGCCGCTACGGCCAAGGCCAGTGGCGGCGGCGGCAAGGTGCTCAAGGATGTTTCTCCACAGGAAGGGGCCGAGGCTATTCTCAAGCTGCTGGTGGAGGAGGGGGTCTTACGCTGAAGGGTTGTGCACAAAGACTGTTGGCCCCTCTGTGGATAAAGTGTTTGCGCATTGCTCAAACCCTCTGAGCACGGGGCCTTCAGGAGATTGAGTAAAAAATGATCAAATAAGGCCTGTCACTTACGGCCAATGGGTCCGCTGCGCGGCCCATCGCAGGCTGCAAAAGCAGCCCCAGTTACTGGCCCTAATTCTTTGCGCTCAACTGCGTTCGCCTGAAATTACCCACAAACCCTGTGAGCGCCTTGTGGATAAACTGTTTGATGATCCCTGCAGCCCCCGGCTATCAGCGTGTGTGCGTGATTGCTCATTAATTGATCAGTCGCTATCTAACGGGCTGGATAATAGGAAATAGGTGCTTATCCCTGTTATCCACAGCGCCGTTGGGTCGTGGCAACAGTTGTCTACAAACTCTGTTGGTTGCTCTGTGGATAAGGTGTTGGGTTAGCACTGGAGCCATTGCCGTTCATGGGCTAGAGGCTTTTGTCTGTTTTTTAACCAGCGCCTTCAATGTTGAACTGGGCGCTTTTTGATAGCGCCGCCCACTCCGGCCCGGTCTATCGACCTGGCATTTTTGATAGGTTCGCCAACTACATTGCACTGATAGCCTACTGGCAAGATTCCGAACCTGGAGATTCCAGAATGGCTACCCAGCAGCTACTAACGACAGATCGCCTTTTAAGCCCGCTTATGACGATGGGTGCAAGCGGCCGTTCCAGGGCTGCTTACACCCCATACAGCTATCGACCTGCGCAAGATACCGCTCCTTCTTTGGGGTTTACCGGGCAACTGCCTGAGCGTGCATGCTTATTTGCAATGTACAGAGCTGATAGAGATATTCCTGTACTGTATAAAATGGTCAGGATGCGGATTATAAATTATGTCGAAAATTAAAATCCTGGCAACAGATCAACTCCAAACCCCGCTTTCACTGCTGGGTGCAGGCGGCCAGTTCCATAGTGCCTACACCCCCTACGGATACCGCCCTGCACAATCCCCATCCCCCTTGCTCGGGTTTACCGGGCAGCTGCGCGAGCGTGAGCTGGGCTGGTATCTGCTTGGTAATGGCTACCGCGCCTATAATCCGGTGTTGATGCGTTTTCATTCGCCAGATCGTTTGAGCCCATTTGGGCTTGGGTGGATCAATTCCTATGCGTATTGTGGTGGGGATCCTGTTAACTTCCATGACCGGAGTGGTAAGACTTTAATGTCAATGCTCACCAGCGTTTGGCAGGCGTTAGTTGGTTTTAAAGCCAACTTTTTTGGGTCGGCTGCTCCCGCTATTGGAAACATAAGTAGCGCCATCGGATCACACTATAATCCCGACACCCCAAATCCATTGATCACAGTGACTGGCCTTACTGAAACCACGGCTTCAATTGTTGCGACCGGGTCCTTCTTTGCAGGATCCGATCCTTGGATGAATACGGCAAACACTGTAGCTGGCGGAATATCAATATATAATTCAGGTCGCGGGCTATTCACGGATATTAGCCAGTCGCAACGCAGTGCAGGTACTATTCCACGGGAGACCATTATTGACATGGATACGCCTCCCCTTACACCGAACCGTGAAGGCCAGAGTTTGAGCCGTGCCTATAGTAGACAGGATTCAGCGTTGAACTCTGTAGAGGCCAGAATGTTAATGAATGAGCTGAATGCTGCACGCCAGGAGAGGGACGCTTGGCAACAAAGAGCTCTATTTGCAGAACAAGAAATTATATCGACTATGGCTTGGGTCAGAGAGCAGTGATCTTATTTGCAGTCAGAAGGCGGAATACAAGGCGTAGTGCGTATTCGTTGTTTTCAGATCATAGTAAGGCAGCTCAAAAAGATACGCGAGATTGTAAGTCGTGTTGTTTTCGGCTAGTTAAATACGCCCCAGCCCGGGTAGCCTTGGGGCGTAGTTTTTATTGTTCACTTACTTCTTTTAGATAAGCGGCTGGCTCCGCCCCCAAATTCTCCAGTACCCGCTGGCTATACCAGTCGATAAAGTTAACCACGCCAAATTCGTAAGTCTTCGAATAAGGCCCCGGCTGATAGGCGGTAGAGTTGATCCCCCGCTGATTTTCCTCCGCCAAGCGCCGATCCTGATCGTTGGTGGCATCCCACACCTTGCGCATGTCATCGGGGTTGTAATCCACCCCCTCCACCCCCTCCACCGCATCCTTGTGCACCAACCACTTGGTGGTGACCATGGTTTCCTGCGCGCTGATCGGCCATACGGTGAAGACGATGATGTGATCACCCATGCAGGGGTTCCACGAGTGCGGTAGGTGCAGGATGCGCATCGAGCCGAGGTCGGGGTTCTTGATCCGGCCCATCAGTTTTTGGCAGGCCTGCTTGCCGTCCATGGTCATCGACACAATGCCCTTGAGCAGCGACCTACGCACGAGGCGGTTAAGCATCCATCGCCGTCAAGGTCGGTTCTCACAGAAAGACAGTTGCTCCCACAGGTATCTGCATACCCCGTTCGTGTGGTTGACCCAGCTTTCTGTAGGAGCTGGCGCAGCCTGCGATTGGGCTGCAAAGTAGCCCCCGTTACGGGCCCTAGTTCTTTGCGCTCAGTGCGTTGGCGTGTAATTACCCACAAACACTGTTAGCGCCCTTGTGGATAAACTGTTCGATGATCCCTCCAGCCCACGGCTATCAGCGTGTGCACGTGATTGTTCATTAATTGACAGCCTCTGTCTAATGGGCTGGATAACCAGCACACATAGGGGCTTATCCCAGTTATCCACAGCACTGTTTAGTTGCGGCATTAGTTGTCTACAAACTCAGTTGGTTGCTCTGTGGATAAGCTGTTGGGTTACCGCTGGGGCCATTGCCGCTCCTGGGCTACAGAGTTTTGTCTGTTTTTTAACCAGCGGCTTGGGTGCTGAACCTGACGGGCTTTTTTGAGGCCGCCCATTCCGGCCCACTCCATCGACCTGGCATTTTTGTCAGGTTCGCTAAAAGCGTTGCACTGATAGCCTGCTGGCAAGATTCCGAACCTGAAGACTCCGCAATGGCCACCCAGCAGTTGCTAGCGACAGATCGCCTTTTAAGTCCATTTATGGCGCTTGGGGCAACTGAGCGTTCCAGTAATGCTTACACCCCCTATGGATATTGCCCTGCAAAATCCACGTCCCCCTTGCTCGGGTTTACCGGGCAATTACGTGAGCCTGATCTGGGCTGGTATCTGCTAGGTAATGGCTACCGCGCCTTCAATACGAAACTGATGCGATTCCATTCGCCGGATCGCCTGAGTCCGTTTGGAAAGGGTGGAATTAATGCCTACGCCTACTGTGAAGGTGACCCTGTCAATTGGCAGGACTTTTCCGGGCGAAACAGAATCAGAAAAAGGCGTTTTTCTAGGAGCGCAGAGAATATCTCGGATGGAAATAATCGCTTAGCGGTTGAGCATTCAATGAATATGAAGCTGTATCAGCAGCTTCATGACGTGGATCAAGGGAGGCGTAATTTTCAAGAGTATGTAAATAAACTGAGCGACGCAATAGTTGATACTGAATCTCTTGTTAAAGCTGACCGCTCTCCTAGCGGCGATCCACATTCTGGTGAGAGTTTAAAACGTCTTACTGAGCTCGCGCAACTGTATATGAGACGAGCGGAATATGACAATAAGCTCTTAGCGCTTGAGTTTGAGTTTAATCGATTGAACGCGCAACTAGAGTCCAATGCTAGAACCCTTAGGGAGATTCGCGAAATAGACAGTGGCTATGATAAGGCGATCCACGGTATTGAGAAGCGGTTAGCTGATGAGATTCCGCCAGTTTATGCGTGGAGAAAGGGGTCATTATGAATGAGCAGAAAATTGCTGGGGGCTAGGCCGGCAAGAAAGAGTAATTTTTAGATCCAAATATGACGGGTGCCTAGTCTTAAAGATGTAATGAGTCTATCGATTAACAAACGTTGAGCCGACCCTTCGTCGTGCCTATGGAGTCTATTATGGCCCGTTCACTATCAATTTTTCAAACTGATCACCAATCGAGTGTCATTACATCGATCACAGAAGGCGTACAGGAGGCAATTCAATTCACCCCGTTTGGATATACCAAACCTGCTGAAGCATCCCGCGCAATTGGATATACCGGGCAGTTGTGCGAGAAAGGTTTAGGCTGGTACATGCTGGGAAATGGACATCGCGTTTACAATCCTTTGCTCCGTCGCTTTCACTCGGCAGATAGTTTAAGTCCATTTGATCGAGGCGGGTTAAATGCCTACGCGTATGTCCTAAATAATCCAGTAAATTTGATTGATCCAGATGGGCGAAACCCACTGAAGTACGCCCTCTCAGCCATTGGTATTGCGAAATCCGGCCTCGCTGGGATACATAGCACGTATAAGATGTTAAAAGAGATGTCTTCAAATCCCCTTATTTATTATACCATCACAGGTTATGCTCTGAAAACGATCGGGGAAGTTTTTACTACTACAGTGGAGACAGTAAAGATCAATCAAACGATTATGTCCGTTGATCGAGCATCGTCTCATATGGATTACGATCCTACTGAATTCGGTTTGACCGTTGCGTATGCGGTTGGTAAAACTGCAGGTCTTGTGGGGGAAGCGATGCTATTAGGAGTGAGTGCAGCTGCTCATTTTGGAGGAGGCACTAATGTAAAAGCAAAAAGTGCTGAGCAAGGGGGCGTTAATAGGAGCTTGCTTGATAATCCACCTGCAGATACAGCCCCGCCCAGGCCTACATCCTTACATTTAACTTTAGATTCACCCTCAGCCTCACCTTCATCTCTTCGAGGGAAACCATCAACGCGAGGTCGCGGGCGCGGGAGGGGTTCTAGAACACCTAGCCAAACGATGAGTTCCATGAGAACAGAGCAGTAAGTTTCCTATGCGTTGAACGGCGCCCCTTTTCTCTAAAAAAGGGGCGCCGCCATCCTAGGCTTTAAGTTCCTTGAGATAAGGCGCTGGCTCCGCCCCCAAATTCTCCAGCACCCGCTGGCTATACCAGTCGATAAAGTTCACTACGCCAAACTCATAAGTCTTCGAATACGGCCCCGGCTGATACGCGGTGGAGTTGATCCCGCGTTGGTTCTCTTCCGCCAACCGCCGATCCTGATCGTTGGTGGCGTCCCACACTTTACGCATCTGCTCTGGATCGTAATCGACGCCCTCGACCGCATCCTTGTGCACCAACCACTTGGTGGTGACCATGGTTTCCTGCGCGCTGATCGGCCATACGGTGAAGACGATGATGTGATCGCCCATGCAGTGGTTCCACGAGTGCGGCAGGTGCAGGATGCGCATCGAGCCGAGGTCGGGGTTCTTGATCCGGCCCATTAGCTTCTGGCAGGCCTGCTTGCCGTCCATGGTCATCGATACAGTGCCCTTGAGCAGCGGCATGCGCACGATGCGGTTACGCAGGCCATGGCTTTTGTGCAGGTAAGGAATCTTCTCGGCTTCCCAGGCAGCGGCCGAGGCGGCGACGTGGTCCTTGAAGGCCTGGTCGGCGCGGGGGTCTTCGGTGTCGTCCCACTCCAGCAGGGTTTTCAGCAACTCTGGGTGCGAGCCGTTGCAGTGGTAGCACTCGCGGTTGTTTTCCAGCACCAGCTTCCAGTTGGCTTTTTCCATCAAGGTGGTTTGCACCGCTACCTTGGTGTTCTCCATGTCGTACGGTTCCATGTAGTGCTCGAGGGTTTCGAGGAACTCGTCGATGGCCGGAGGGTTCTCGGCCAGGCTGATGAAGATGTAGCCGCCTGCGGTTTTGACGTTGATCGGCTTGAGGCCGTACTGCTTCATGTCGAAATCGGCGCCCATCTCGGTGCCGGCGAACAGCAGGCGGCCGTCGAGCTCGTAGGTCCACTGGTGGTACGGACAGACCAGCTTGGCCACCTTGCCCTTGTCGCTGGTGCACAGCCGTGAGCCACGGTGGCGGCAGACGTTATGGAAGGCATGCACCTTGCCTTCGGCGCCGCGGATCACGATGACCGGGTTCTTGCCGATCTGCAGGGTGAGGAAGTTACCCTTGGTCGGGATCTCGCAAGTCATGCCTGCGATCAGCCACTCCTTGTGGAAGATCTCCTGCATGTCGATCTGGAACAGACGCTCGTCGGTGTAGAACGGCTGGGGCAGCGAGTAGGTACGCTCGCGGGTCTGCAGCATCTCGGCGGTGGCCTTGCGTGCTGCTTCCAGTGGATCGCCCAGGCTCAGGGTTGCGGTGACGTCCATCGTTTTATCCTCAAGGCCGATAAGGGCCGGCGAAAGGTGGCTAATCGTTATTGTGGTGCCGCAAGGCTGCTTGCAAAAAACATCAGGTCTATTTGCCGTGGAGTGTGCGATCAGATACGCCTTGAGCCGTATCCATGGGCGACATGGCCGAATTCAATTCCGACGCGTAAACCCTTGTAGGTCGGGGCTGGTCGCGATAAGCACGCCGATGTCGCTGGCAGGAATGTACGCCGCCTGCGCCTTGAGCATTATCGGAGCCATAAAAGGCCGGTAGTCGGCCGCTGGAGAACACCATGTCCGATACCTTCCTCAACCCGGTCACTACCCAGACCTGGGCCAACGGCCGCCACATCGTGCGCTGCGTCAAGGTCATCCAGGAAACCTGGGATGTGCGCACCTTCTGCTTCATGGCCGACCAGCCGATCATGTTCTTCTTCAAACCGGGCCAGTTCGTCACCTTGGAGCTTGAGATCGAAGGCAAGCAGGTGATGCGTTCTTACACCATCTCCAGTTCGCCGTCGGTGCCGTACAGCTTCTCGATCACGGTCAAGCGGGTGCCGGGCGGGCATGTTTCCAACTACCTGCACGACACCATGCACGAGGGCGCCGAGCTGCCAGTGCACGGGCCGGTGGGGCTGTTCAACGCGATCGATTTTCCGGCCGGCAAGGTGCTGTACCTGAGCGGTGGCGTGGGTATCACCCCGGTGATGTCGATGGCCCGCTGGTTCTATGACACCAATGCCAATGTCGACATGGTCTTCGTGCACAGCGCCCGCTCACCGAAGGACATCATCTACCACCGCGAGCTGGAGCAGATGGCTTCGCGCATTCCCAATTTCAGCCTGCACATCATTTGCGAGAAGCATGGCTTGGGCGAGCCGTGGGCGGGTTATCGCGGTTACCTGAACCAGCGGCTGATGGAGTTGATCGCTCCCGACTACATGGAGCGCACGGTGTTCTGCTGCGGGCCGACGCCGTACATGACGGCGGTCAAGCGCATGCTCGAAGCGGTTGGTTTCGACATGAAGAACTACCACGAAGAATCGTTCGGCGCGACGCCAGCAGAAGCCAAGGCCGACGCAGTCGAGCATGCCGAACAGGCCGCCGACGCGCCGGAACTGGACCTGTCGGATCTGAACCTGGTGGAGTTCGTCGGCAGCGACAAGAGCATTCGCGTAGCCCCCGGCGAAACCGTGCATGCGGCAGCGGCCAAGGTCGGCTTGATGATTCCCAAGGCCTGCGGCATGGGCATCTGCGGCACCTGCAAGGTGCTCAAGCTCGGTGGCGACGTGGAGATGGAGCACAACGGCGGCATCACCGAGGAAGATGAAGCCGAGGGTTACATCCTGTCGTGCTGCAGTGTGCCCAAGGGTGATGTGCGTATCGACTACTAGGCTTGGCAGAGCTTGCCGTAGAGCTGGGGACGACGGTCGGCGAGGATGTCGTTGTAGGGTGGAATGCGCTTGTCTGAGGCTGTGCGCAATTTGATGTCGGCCACCAGTAATTGGGGCCGATCCAGGCTGATCCCGCCGGCCAGCAGATAGCCGTCGGCACCGACCAGGGTGGAGCCTGCAACCCAGTCCATGCCGCGCTCATGGCCGCAGCGGTCGCAGGCCAGGATGAACAGATGATTGACCGCTGCATTAGCTTGCACCCGCGTTACTTCGACAGGGCGCTGCAGCGCCGGACGCGGCGATGCCGGCCAGTTGACCGGCGCGCACAGCAGTTGTGCGCCGCTGAGCGCAGCCAGGCGAACCCACTCGGGGAACTGCAAATCGTAACTGAGCATCATCGCCACCCGTCCTAAGCTCGTCTGAACCACGGGCGGGGCGCAGTCGCCCGGGGTGAAGATCAGCGTTTCTCGGTTCCACAGGTGTGCTTTGCGGTAGAAGGTGCGCTGGCCATTTGGCTGAATCATCACCGAGGTATTGGCCACATGGCCGGCTTCCAGGCGTTCGCAGAATCCTACTATCACGATCAGATCAAGCGCTCGAGCCTGCTCTGCCAGTGCGTTTAGGCGAGTGCCGTCGCGTGACACCGAACAGACGAAGGCTTCTTCCCGGTCGCGTAACGCATTACCGCTCAAGGCCAACTCCGGCAACACCAGCAATTTCGCCTGACGCTCGGCAGCTTCAGACATTGCCTTGAGCGATTGCTCAAGGTTGAAGCTTGGGTCGGCGATTTTGGGGGCGAACTGATAGCAGGCTACACGTTGCTTGGCGTTGGCTTGGGGCATGGGGGTTCTCCTGATTCGACGCCGCTTGGGACAAAGACGCGTGAGGCCTGGACGCGTTGCGGGCAGAGACTGCTCAGATGACCGGGGAGGGCAGGGTCGCCGATAGCTGGCGACCCACCATCACTTTTCCGTAGGCCTAAACGGGGACATTGATAGCTCGAATCGAGAGTTTGATATGTAGGAAAAGTCTGTTTTTGCTTTGGGGAGTACCAGTCCTTTGCAACGTTGCTCACGTTTGATTTTTGGGGCGCAAAGCGGCCCCAAAACAGGCGACCGCACTGCTGGCTCAAACGCGGAAACGCGCCACCAGGCCATTGAGGTCCACCGCCAGGCGAGACAGCTCGGCACTGGCCGCGCTGGTCTGGTGCGCGCCCGTGGCGCTCTGCACCGACAGGTCGTTGATATTGACCAGGTTGCGATCCACTTCGCGGGCAACCTGGGCCTGCTCCTCGGCCGCGCTGGCAATCACCAGGTTGCGCTCGTTGATCTGCGACACCGCCCCGGCAATGCTGTCCAGCGCAAGCCCTGCGCCGCGAGCGATGTTCAGGGTCGACTCCGCGCGCTCGGTACTGGTGCGCATCGAATCGACGGCCTCGCCAGTACCACTTTGGATGCTGGCGATCATGCGCTCGATTTCACTGGTCGACTGCTGGGTGCGGTGGGCCAGCGCGCGTACTTCATCGGCAACCACGGCAAAACCACGGCCCGCCTCACCGGCACGGGCGGCCTCGATGGCAGCGTTGAGTGCCAACAGGTTGGTCTGGTCCGCCAGGCCGCGGATCACGTCGAGCACCTTGCCGATGTCGCGCGACTGTTCGGCCAAGTGGGTGATCAGCTTGGCGGTCGCCTGCACATCACCACTCATGCGCTCGATCGCGTTGACGGTCTCCATCACCAGGTCGCGGCCGTCTCCTGCAGAGCGGCTGGCTTCGCCGGAGGCTTCGGAGGTGCTGACGGCGTTGCGCGCCACTTCTTCCACGGCGCTGGTCATTTCGGTGACAGCGGTGGCGGCTTGTTCGATTTCGTTGTTCTGCTGATGCAGGCCACGGGCGCTTTCATCGGTGACGCAGTTGAGCTCTTCGGCAGCGGAGGCCAGCTGCGTGGCGGAACCGGCGATCAGTTGCAGGGTGTCGCGCAGTTTGTCCTGCATGCGCGCCATGGCCCGCAGCAGGCGGGCGGCTTCGTCGGTGCCTTCGGCGCGGATGATCTGGGTCAGGTCACCGTCGGCAACTTGCTCGGCGGCCTTGAGCGCTTCATCGATGGGTTTGACGATGCTGCGAGTCAGCAGCAGGGCGCAGAGCAAGGTCAGCACGGTGGCGGCGATCAACAGGCCGATCACCAGGGCGAACGCGGCGGCGTATTGGCTGGCGGCAGTTTCGTTGGTTTGGCGGGTCTGCTCAGTGTTGATCCGCACCAGGCTGTCCATGACCTTGTTGATCTGCTCGGAGTTGGCCAATAGATCGCGGTTGAGCAGGTCGCGCAGCTCGTCGCTGCGGTCGGCCTGGCTCAGGCTGCGCATGCGCGACTCCAGCTGGCGGTACTGCGCCAGTAACTGGCTGTATTGATCATAGGCAGCCTGCTCGTCGGCAGCGCCGATCAGCGGCTCGTAGGCACGCCTGGCCTGGTCGATCTGGGCGTTGCGCTCATCCAGCAGGCGCAGGGTTTCCTGTTGGGTCGCCGGCTCGCGATTGAGCAGCAAGCGGTAGGACAGGGTGCGCATGCGCAGATTGAGCGCGGTCAGCTCGTCGAGGGTCTTGATGCTCGGTACGCTGATGTTTTCGATGGCGACACCGGCTTGGCGGATGTTGCCCATCTGGATCAGCGAGAAGACGCCAAGGCCAAGCATCAGCAGGCCGATCAGGGCGAACCCGAGCAGCGCGCGCGGAGCGATATTCATGTTGCGTAGGGACATGGTGGGGAAAATCCAGGCAAGGAGAGGGAACGCGCGGTCCATGCGACGAAATAAGACCTGCCTGGCTATCGGTCGTGACTGGCCAGTCTTGAGTGCGAGTGGAGAAAAGTGTGAGCCACCTATCTAAATTCCTGACCGGCGGTTGACCCAGGTCGGAACAAGGTGGGCCAAACCCGGTCAATCTGCACAGGCTAAAGCCTTAAGAATCCGATATTTAATGGCGGGGGCTCGCGCTTTTCTTTATCGTGTGCGCCCTTTGCAACAACCGAGATATCCCCCCATGTTGGAAGCCTCCCTGAATCAAATCGAGCAGTTGGTCACTGACCTGCTGCAAAAGAATGCGCAACTGGTCGAGCAAAACACTGCGCTCAGCCAGGAACTGGCCCAGGCCAAGGAAGAAAACGACAGCCTGCAGCTGTCGCTGATGGAGCAAGAAGAGAAGCACGGCGCCACCGCCGCGCGTATCCAGGCGCTGGTCGAGCGCGCCAGTGCAGGTGTCGTTAACGCATGAGACTGCAAGCGCAGCCGATCAATGTGGTGTCGATTCTCGGCGCCGATTATTCGATCAAGGCGCCCGAAGGGCAGGAAGAAACCCTGTCGCAGGCTGTGCGGATGCTCAACACCGCCCTGGCCGAAACCAAACGTCAGTACCCGACCCTGATCGGCGACAAGCTGCTGGTACTGGCGGCCTTGAACCTGTGCTCCAAGCAGATCGAACTGCAGAAAGAGCACCAGCAGACCCTGGCACGCACCCAAGCGCAAATTGATGCGACGGTCGACGCGATTAGCCGGACGATTGGCGACAATTAAAGATGGGGCGCGTTGCGCCCCTGCGCTGATCACCCAATCTTCGTCGCGAGATGGGAAACAAAACCGATGGCGTAATGAGTGGAGGGTTTGGTAAACACCAACCAATCCCGGTGGTTAACCATATATTCATTGCCTCCGATGCGGAGTGTTTCTCCAGGGCCAATATTCATGTGGAAACTCAGGTCCCTCGGTGTGTCGACTACTTTTGCCTCATCATCAATGTTTAAAATTAGGGATACAGGCTTTATATCAATGCCTTTCTTTTCCTTCTCCTCTAAGTTGTATGGGGCGATCACGGAAACCCCTTCAAACTCCCACGCGGCGCCACCTTCCGCATCAGCAATTTTAGGGCAACGCGTGATTTCTACGGAGGTGTGTCCTTGAAGCCACAGAGTATCTCTCTCCCGTAGTGAGCCAATAACTGCAGCCATACCGTTTTGTAAGGTGTATGTCTTGCCATTTAGTTTAATGTCAAAGGTACCAGTCATGAGTGAGCTCCGGGTTTGATGACGTTAATGTTTGCCATGCCCGAATGAGCATTACGTATTATGGGTTCTTCTTCTACTGGTAAAAATGATAGGTAGGCGCAAAGACGTTTGAGCAACGGGTTTTCATGAATTGGCCAATGAATAGTCAGTTTACGCTCTCAGGATTCGCCTCCAGCTGGGTACGCCACGGCTGGAAAGATTGAATACTTACGTGTATACAATCCCTGGTTGGCGTGTCACCACGCTTATTCCTGGGGAGGAAAAGTATGCGCATCTGGCGGCGGAGTATTCAGTGGCAGTTGATCACCAGCATGGGCGCGGCCCTGCTGGTGAGCATTCTGGTGGTGGTGGCGATCTATACCGTGGCGGTCAACCGCCTGACTGAACGCTACCTGGTCGACACGGCGCTGCCGGCCAGTATCGAAGCCATCCGCAACGACATCGAGCGCATGCTCGCCCAGCCGCTGGTGGCGGCGGCCGACATCGCAGGCAATACCTTGCTGCGCGACTGGCTGGCTGCCGGTGAAGACCCAGCCCAAGCACCACGTTTCATCGAAAACCTGCAAGCTGCCAAGCAGCGCAACCAGGCCTTTACCGCGCTGTTCGCCTCGACCGCGACCGGTCACTACTACAACGAGAACGGCCTGGACCGCACGCTCAGCCGCGAGAATCCGAAGGACAAGTGGTTCTACGGCTACATCGACAGCGGCGCCGAACGCCTGATCAATATCGACATCGACGGCGCCACGGGTGAAGTGGCGTTGTTCATCGACTATCGGGTAGAAAAAGACGGCCAGCTGGTTGGCGTGGCTGGCATGGGCCTGCGCCTCACAGAACTGTCGAAACTGATCCACGACTTCAGCTTCGGTGAGCACGGGCGGGTGATGCTGGTGCGCAACGATGGGTTGATCCAGGTCCATCCGCAAAATGAATTCAGCGCTAAGCGCCAGCTCATCGAGCAGATCGGCGCCGAAGCGGCCAAGGCGGTGATGAGCCAAGGGCAAAGTTTGCGCAGCAGCCGCTTCCAACGTGATGGTGAGGACTATTTGGCCTTGGGCCTACCGCTGCGCGACCTCAACTGGACGTTGGTGGCCGAGGTGCCGGAAGCCGAGATCTACGCGCAGATGCGCCAAGCGGTATGGCTGACTAGCCTGATTGGCGGAGCGGTGGCGTTGGTTTCGCTGCTGCTAGTGGTGTTGCTGGCGCGTGGCTTGGTGCGGCCCATCCGCCAAGTGACAGCAGCCCTGGTGCAGATCGGCAGCGGTGCGGGCGATCTCAGTCATCGTCTGGATGATTCACGCCAGGACGAACTGGGCGACCTGGCCCGGGGCTTCAACCGTTTTCTCGACAGCCAGCGTGCGCTGATCGGCGACGTGCTGCGGACCACTGAGCGTCTGCACCACTCGGTGGAGCAGGTGACTCAGGTGGTGGACGACACGGCTGAACGCTCAGGGCGCCAGCAGGAGATGACCGAGATGGTCGCTACTGCCGTGCACGAGATGGGGCTGACCGTGCAGGACATCGCGCAGAACGCCGGGCAAGCGGCGCAGGCATCGCAGTCGGCGCGTGATGAAGCGCTGCAGGCACGGGAAGTGGTTCAGCATTCGGTCAAGGGCATCGAGGGGATGTCTGGCGAGATCGGTAAAGCTGCCGAGGCGGTCGAGCAGTTGGCCAACGAAGTGGCCTCGATCGATGAAGTACTGGGCGTGATCCGCAGTATTTCCGAACAGACCAACCTACTGGCGCTCAACGCCGCCATTGAAGCTGCGCGGGCCGGGGAGATGGGCCGTGGCTTTGCCGTGGTGGCCGATGAAGTGCGTACCTTGGCCCGGCGCACGCAAGTGTCTACCGATCAGGTGCAGCAGATGATCCAGCGCCTCAAGGAGGGGGCGGGGACTGCCGTTGCTTCAATGCAGGCGGGGCAGGCGGCTACGGGCAGTGGGGTCGAATCCAGCCAGCGCACGGGAAGCTCGCTTGGGGCGATTACCGATCAGGTGGAGCACATCAGCGACATGAACCACCAGGTAGCAACGGCGACCGAAGAGCAGTCGGCGGTCACCGAGGAGATCAACCGCACGGTGCAGGGGATTTCCGATCTGGCCCGGCAGACGGCGGCGCAGGTGCAGGGCTGTCGGGATGAGTGCCAGGCGTTGCGTGGCTTGGCGGATGATCTGGCGCGGCAGATGGGTGGTTTCAGGCTTTGACAGGCAGTGAATGCATCGCGGGGCAAGCCCGCTCCCACGCTTCCTGCATTTAGCGTTGGCAGGCGTGGGAGCGGGCTTGCCCCGCGATAGCGGTCGATCAGCCAGCGATGATCGCGCGGATATCCGCTGCCAGTTCACGCACCCGCTCTTGCTGGGTATCCCACGAACACATGAACCGCGCGCCGCCGCTACCAATGAAGGTATAGAAGCGCCAGCCTTTGTTACGCAGCGCTTCCAGCGCAGGTTCCGGCATCTGCAGGAACACGCCATTGGCTTCCACCGGGAACATCAACTCCACGCCTGGTAGATCACTCACCAGCGACGCCAGCAACTGCGCGCAGTGGTTGGCGTGGTTGCCATGGCGCAGCCAGGCGCCATCTTCCAGCAAGCCCACCCACGGCGCTGACAAGAAGCGCATCTTCGATGCCAGTTGGCCGGCCTGTTTGCAGCGGTAATCGAAATCTTCTGCCAGCTGGCGATTGAAGAACAGGATCGCCTCGCCCACCGCCATGCCGTTCTTGGTGCCGCCAAAGCACAGCACATCGACGCCAGCCTTCCAGGTCAGCTCGGCTGGCGAGCAGCCGAGGAACGAACAGGCATTGGTGAAGCGGGCGCCGTCCATGTGCAGGTTCAGGCCCAACTCCTTGCAGGTGGCGCTGATTGCCTTGAGCTCGTCGGGGCGGTACACGGTGCCGACTTCGGTGGCTTGGGTCAGGGTCACCACGCGCGGCTTGGGGTAGTGGATGTCCTGGCGCTTGAGCGCGACTTCGCGGATCGACTCCGGGGTGAGCTTGCCATTGACGCTAGGTGCGGTGAGCAGCTTGGAGCCGTTGGAGAAGAACTCCGGCGCGCCGCATTCGTCGGTTTCGACGTGGGCGGTCTCCGAGCAGATCACGCTGTGGTAGCTCTGGCACAACGAGGCCAGGGCCAGCGAGTTGGCGGCGGTGCCGTTGAAGGCGAAGAACACTTCGCAGTCGGTTTCGAACAACTTGCGAAAGTATTCCGAGGCGCGCTCGGTCCACTGGTCGTCGCCGTAGGCGCGTTCGTGGCCCTGGTTGGCCTTGGCCATGGCGGCCCAGGCTTCGGGGCAGATACCGGAATAGTTGTCGCTGGCGAATTGTTGGCTGTTATCTGACATGACACGGTCCTGTGAACGACGCAGAACAGCACTCTAAACCATCGATTCAGCGGTTGCCTATACAACTGTGCATGCGGCCTTTTATCTGCTGTTCGCGCCGGCCTCTTCGCGGGCAAGCCCGCTCCCACAGGGTTCGGCGCAGTTCTTGTGGGAGCGGGCTTGCCCGCGAAGGGGCCAACACAGCAGCCAATGTCGTAAACGCGCCATTGCAAGGCGTGCGCAGGCATCTGACCGGCCCTTGCCAGTCATACCATCGCCACAAAGGGTCATCGAACCCTACTGACAAAAAATGATCGCTGCCGGGAGATACATGATGTTCAGCAAGCAAGACCAGATCCAGGGTTATGACGACGCACTGCTGGCGGCGATGAATGCCGAGGAACAGCGCCAGGAAGATCACATCGAGCTGATCGCCTCGGAGAACTACACCAGCAAGCGCGTGATGCAGGCCCAGGGCAGCGGCCTGACCAACAAATACGCCGAAGGCTATCCGGGCAAGCGCTACTACGGTGGCTGCGAGCACGTCGACAAGGTCGAGGCGCTGGCTATCGAGCGCGCCAAGCAGCTGTTCGGCGCCGATTACGCCAACGTTCAGCCACACTCCGGCTCTTCGGCCAACAGCGCCGTGTACCTGGCCCTGCTGCAGGCCGGTGACACCATCCTGGGCATGAGCCTGGCCCATGGTGGTCACCTGACCCACGGCGCCAAGGTGTCGTCCTCGGGCAAGCTGTACAACGCTGTGCAATATGGTATCGACACCACGACCGGCCTGATCGACTACGACGAAGTCGAGCGCCTGGCGGTCGAGCACAAGCCGAAGATGATCGTCGCTGGCTTCTCGGCCTACTCCAAGACCCTCGACTTCCCGCGTTTTCGCGCCATTGCCGACAAGGTCGGGGCGCTGCTGTTCGTCGACATGGCCCACGTCGCCGGCCTGGTGGCTGCTGGCCTGTACCCCAACCCGATCCCCTTCGCTGACGTGGTCACCACCACCACCCACAAGACCCTGCGCGGTCCGCGTGGCGGCCTGATCCTGGCCAAGTCCAACGAAGAGATCGAGAAGAAACTCAACGCCGCCGTGTTCCCGGGCGCCCAGGGCGGCCCGCTGATGCACGTCATCGCTGGCAAGGCGGTGTGCTTCAAGGAAGCCCAGGAGCCGGAGTTCAAGAGCTACCAGAAGCAAGTCATCGAAAACGCCCAGGCCATGGCCCAGGTGTTCCTCGAGCGCGGCTACGACGTGGTCTCCGGCGGCACCGACAACCACCTGTTCCTGGTCAGCCTGATTCGCCAGGGCCTGACCGGCAAGGACGCTGACGCAGCCCTGGGCCGCGCGCACATCACCGTCAACAAGAACGCCGTGCCTAACGACCCGCAGTCGCCGTTCGTCACCTCGGGCCTGCGCATCGGCACCCCGGCTGTCACCACGCGTGGTTTCAAGGTTGCCCAGTGCGTGGCACTGGCTGGCTGGATCTGCGATGTGCTGGACAACTTGGGCGACGCCGACGTCGAAGCCGACGTTGCCAAGAATGTCGCCGCGCTGTGCGCCGACTTCCCGGTCTACCGCTGAGTGGAGTAACACACCATGCAACGCTATTCGGGCTTCGGCCTCTTCAAACACTCCCTCAGCCACCACGAAAACTGGCAGCGCATGTGGCGCACGCCGACCCCTAAGAAGGTCTATGACGTGGTCATCGTTGGTGGTGGCGGCCACGGCCTGGCCACCGCTTATTACCTGGCCAAGGTCCACGGCATCACCAACGTGGCCGTGGTCGAGAAGGGCTGGTTGGGCGGCGGCAACACCGCCCGTAACACCACCATCGTGCGTTCCAACTACCTGTGGGACGAATCGGCCAAGCTCTACGAACACGCCATGAAGTTGTGGGAAGGCCTGTCGCAGGACATCAACTACAACGTGATGTTCTCCCAGCGCGGTGTCTACAACCTGTGCCACACCCTGCAGGACATTCGTGATTCCGAGCGTCGGGTCAGCGCCAACCGCCTCAATGGCGTCGATGGCGAGCTGCTCAACACCGACCAGGTGGCGGCGGAAATTCCCTACCTGGACTGCTCGAAGAACACCCGCTACCCGATCCTCGGCGCGACCGTTCAGCGCCGTGGCGGCGTGGCCCGTCACGATGCCGTGGCCTGGGGCTTCGCCCGTGCTGCTGACGCCCTCGGCGTCGACCTGATCCAGCAGACCGAGGTCATTGGTTTTCGCAAGGAAAACGGCGCAGTCATCGGCGTCGAGACCAACAAAGGCTTCATCGGCGCCAAGCGCGTTGGCGTGGTCACTGCCGGTAACTCCGGGCACATGGCGCGCCTGGCGGGTTTCCGCCTGCCGCTCGAATCGCATCCGCTGCAAGCGCTGGTGTCCGAGCCGATCAAGCCGATCATCGACAGCGTGATCATGTCCAACGCCGTACACGGCTACATCAGCCAGTCGGACAAAGGCGACCTGGTCATCGGCGCCGGTATCGATGGCTGGGTCGGCTATGGCCAGCGCGGTTCGTACCCGGTGATCGAACACACCCTGCAAGCGATCGTCGAGATGTTCCCGATCCTCTCGCGGGTGCGCATGAACCGCCAATGGGGCGGCATCGTCGACACCTGCCCGGACGCCTGCCCGATCATCTCCAAGACCCCGGTGAAGAACCTGTTCTTCAACTGCGGCTGGGGCACCGGCGGCTTCAAGGCCACCCCAGGTTCGGGCAACGTGTTTGCCGCGAGCCTGGCCAAAGGCGAGATGCACCCGCTGGCCGCGCCATTCTCCATCGACCGTTTCTACAACGGTGCGCTGATCGACGAACACGGCGCCGCGGCCGTCGCCCACTAATCGGAGACAATCGTCATGTTGCATATTTTCTGTCCCCACTGCGGCGAGCTGCGCTCCGAAGAAGAGTTCCACGCCTCAGGCCAGGCACACATCGCCCGCCCGCTCGACCCGGCTGCCTGCTCCGACGAGGAGTGGGGTACCTACATGTTCTTCCGCGACAACCCACGCGGCATTCACCACGAGCTGTGGGACCACGTTGCCGGTTGCCGCCAGTACTTCAACGTCACCCGTGACACGGTGACCTACGAGATTCTGGAAACCTACAAGATCGGCGAGAAGCCGCAGATCACCGCCGCTGGCAAGCAAAACGCCGCGCCGTCGACCGTCAAAGGCCAGGGGGAAAAAGTATGAGCCAGACCTATCGCCTCGCCAGCGGCGGCCGTATCGACCGCAGCAAGGTCCTGAACTTCACCTTCAACGGCAAGACCTACCAGGGTTATGCCGGTGACAGCCTGGCCGCCGCATTGCTGGCCAACGGTGTCGATATTGTCGGGCGCAGCTTCAAGTACTCGCGTCCGCGCGGCATCGTTGCCGCTGGCACCGAAGAGCCGAATGCGATCCTGCAGATCGGTTCCAGCGAAGCCACCCAGATCCCTAACGTGCGGGCCACGCAACAGGCGCTGTACTCGGGCCTGGTCGCCACCAGCACCAACGGTTGGCCGAACGTCAACAACGACGTCATGGGCATCCTGGGCAAGGTGGGCGGCAGCATGATGCCGCCAGGCTTCTACTACAAAACCTTCATGTATCCCAAGTCGTTCTGGATGACCTACGAGAAGTACATCCGTAAAGCCGCAGGCCTGGGCCGTGCGCCGCTGCAGAACGACCCGGACAGCTACGACTACATGAACCAGCACTGCGACGTGCTGATCGTCGGTGCTGGCCCTGCCGGCCTGGCTGCTGCCTTGGCCGCTGGCCGCAGTGGCGCGCGGGTGATCCTCGCCGATGAACAGGAAGAGTTCGGCGGCAGCCTGCTCGACAGCCGCGAGACCCTCGATGGCAAGCCAGCGGCTGACTGGGTCGCCGCGACCATCGCCGAGCTCAAGGGCCTGGCGGAAGTCACCCTGCTGCCACGCGCCACGGTCAACGGTTACCACGACCACAACTTCCTGACCATTCACGAGCGCCTGACCGACCACCTCGGTGACCGCGCGCCTATCGGCCAGGTTCGCCACCGCGTGCACCGCGTGCGTGCCAAGCAGGTGGTGCTGGCCGCTGGCGCCCACGAGCGGCCGCTGGTGTATGGCAACAACGACGTGCCGGGCAACATGCTCGCTGGCGCTGTGTCCACGTACGTTCGCCGCTATGGCGTGGCGCCTGGGCGCAAGCTGGTGCTGTCGACCAACAACGACCACGCCTACCGCACCGCGCTGGACTGGCACGACGCCGGCCTGCAAGTGGTGGCCATCGCCGACGCCCGCCACAACCCACGTGGCTCGCTGGTCGAGGAAGCGCGTGCCAAGGGCATTCGCATCCTCACCTCCAGCGCTGTGGTCGAGGCCCGTGGCAGCAAGCACGTGACCGGCGCCCGCGTCGCGGCGATCGATGTGCAGGCATTCAAAGTCACCAGCCCCGGCGAAATGCTCGACTGCGACCTGATCGCCAGCTCCGGCGGCTACAGCCCTATCGTTCACCTGGCTTCGCACCTGGGCGGTCGCCCGGTATGGCGTGAAGACATTCTCGGCTTCGTGCCTGGCGATGCCCCGCAGAAACGCGTCTGTGTCGGTGGCGTGAATGGCGTCTACCCACTGGGTGATGTCCTCGCCGATGGTTTCGAAGGCGGCGTGCGCGCGGCCACCGAGGCCGGCTTCAAGGCCACTACCGGCACCCTGCCAAAAACCGTCCAGCGCAAGGAAGAGGCCACCGTGGCGCTGTTCCAAGTGCCGCACGATAAAGGCACGCGTGGCCCGAAACAGTTCGTCGACCAGCAGAACGACGTCACCGCCGCCGGTATCGAGCTGGCCACCCGCGAAGGTTTCGAGTCGGTCGAGCACGTCAAGCGCTATACCGCGCTGGGCTTCGGTACCGATCAGGGCAAACTGGGCAACATCAATGGCCTGGCCATCGCTGCTCGCTCGCTGGGTATCACCATCCCGGAAATGGGCACCACCATGTTCCGCCCCAACTACACCCCGGTGACCTTCGGCGCGGTCGCCGGTCGTCACTGTGGTCACTTGTTCGAGCCGGTGCGCTTCACCGCCCTGCATGCCTGGCACGTGAAGAACGGCGCCGAGTTCGAGGATGTCGGCCAGTGGAAGCGTCCGTGGTACTTCCCTAAACCCGGTGAAGACATCCATGCCGCGGTTGAGCGTGAGTGCAAGGCGGTGCGCGACAGCGTCGGCCTGCTCGATGCCTCGACCCTGGGCAAGATCGACATCCAAGGCCCGGATGCGCGGGAGTTCCTCAACCGCGTCTACACCAACGCCTGGACCAAGCTTGACGTGGGCAAGGCCCGCTACGGCCTGATGTGCAAGGAAGACGGCATGGTCTTCGACGACGGCGTGACCGCCTGCGTCGCCGACAACCACTTCATCATGACCACCACCACTGGCGGCGCCGCGCGCGTGCTGCAATGGCTGGAGCTGTACCACCAGACCGAGTGGCCGGAGCTGAAGGTGTACTTCACCTCGGTCACCGACCACTGGGCGACCATGACCCTGTCCGGCCCCAACAGTCGCAAGCTGCTCGAGCAGATCAGCGACATCGACCTGGACAAAGAAAACTTCCCGTTCATGAGCTGGAAGGAAGGCAACGTTGGCGGCGTGCCGGCGCGGGTGTTCCGGATCTCGTTCACCGGCGAGCTGTCGTACGAAGTCAACGTCCAGGCCAACTACGCCATGGGCGTGCTGGAGAAGATCGTCGAGGCCGGCAAGCCATTCAACCTGACCCCGTACGGCACCGAGACCATGCACGTACTGCGTGCCGAGAAGGGCTTCATCATCGTTGGCCAGGATACCGATGGCTCGATGAACGCCGACGACTTGAACATGAGCTGGTGCGTAGGCCGCAACAAGCCGTACTCGTGGATCGGCCTGCGTGGCATGAACCGCGAAGACTGCCTGCGCGAAGACCGCAAGCAGCTGGTAGGCCTGAAACCGGTCGATCCCAAGCAGTGGCTGCCGGAAGGCGCGCAGCTGGTGTTCGACCCCAAGCAGCCGATCCCGATGGACATGGTTGGCCACGTGACCTCCAGTTACGCCTCCAACTCCCTGGGCTATTCGTTCGCCATGGGTGTGGTCAAGGGCGGCCTCAAGCGCATGGGCGAGCGGGTGTTCTCGCCGCAGGCCGATGGCAGCGTGATCGAGGCCGAGATCGTGTCTTCGGTGTTCTTCGATCCGAAGGGTGAGCGGCAGAACGTCTAAGGCCATTTCGATGCTGGACTCTCGTGGGAGCGGGCTTTGCCCCGCGATAGCGATGGCGGCCCCAGCGCCGCCATCGCGAGGCAAGCCCGCTCCCACTGAGCCTGATCACAAGAATTCAAGGCAGGTAACAAATGAGCGCTATCAACGTCTTCCAGCAAAACCCCGGCGCTGAGGCCAAGGCCCAGTCACCGCTGCACCACGCAGACCTGGCCAGCCTGGTCGGCAAAGGCCGCAAGAACGCAGGTGTGACCCTGCGGGAGAAGAAATTCCTTGGTCACCTGACCCTGCGCGGCGATGGCCACGACCCGGAATTCGCCGCAGGCGTGCACAAGGCCCTGGGCCTGGAACTGCCGGTGGCACTGACCGTGGTCGCCAACGCTGACAGCTCGCTGCAGTGGGTCGGCCCCGATGAGTGGCTGCTGATCGTGCCGGGCGGCCAGGAGTTGGCCGTCGAGCAGAAACTGCGCGAGGCCCTTGAAGGCCAGCACATCCAGGTGGTCAACGTCAGCGGTGGGCAAAGCCTGCTGGAGCTGCGCGGGCCGAACGTGCGCGACGTGCTGATGAAATCCACCAGCTATGATGTGCATCCCAACAACTTCCCGGTCGGCAAGGCCGTGGGCACGGTGTTCGCCAAGTCGCAACTGGTGATTCGCCGTACCGCCGAAGACACCTGGGAGCTGGTGATTCGCCGCAGCTTTGCCGATTACTGGTGGCTGTGGCTGCAGGACGCTTCGGCCGAATACGGCCTGAGCATCGAAGCCTAAGGAGAGCAGCATGAGTCGGGCACCGGATACCTGGATTCTCACCGCCGACTGCCCGAGCATGCTCGGCACTGTCGATGTGGTTACGCGTTTTCTCTACGAGCAGCGCTGCTATGTCACCGAGCACCACTCTTTCGATGACCGGCTGTCGGGGCGCTTCTTCATTCGCGTCGAGTTCCGCCAGCCGGATGACTTCGACGAAGTCGGCTTCAGGGCCGGTCTTGCCGAACGCAGCGAAAAGTTCGGCATGGCCTTCGAGCTGACCGCCCCCAATCACCGCCCCAAGGTGGTGATCATGGTGTCCAAGGCCGACCATTGCCTGAACGACCTGCTGTATCGCCAGCGCATCGGTCAGCTGGGCATGGACGTGGTCGCGGTGATCTCCAACCACCCAGACCTGGAACCCTTGGCCCATTGGCACAAGATCCCCTATTACCACTTCGCCCTCGACCCCAAGGACAAGCCGGCGCAAGAGCGCAAGGTGCTGCAGGTGATCGAGGACAGTGGCGCCGAGCTGGTGATTCTTGCCCGCTACATGCAGGTGCTGTCGCCTGAGCTGTGCCGCCGGCTGGATGGCTGGGCGATCAACATTCACCACTCGTTGCTGCCAGGGTTCAAAGGCGCCAAGCCTTATCATCAGGCGTACAACAAGGGTGTGAAGATGGTCGGTGCCACCGCGCACTACATCAACAACGACCTCGATGAAGGGCCGATCATTGCCCAGGGTGTCGAGGTGGTCGATCACAGCCACTATCCTGAGGACCTGATTGCCAAGGGGCGCGATATCGAGTGCCTGACCTTGGCGCGTGCAGTGGGTTATCACATCGAGCGCCGGGTGTTCTTGAACGCCAACAGGACTGTGGTGCTCTGACAGTCTGTTCCGGCCTCTTCGCGGGCAAGCCCGCTCCCACAGGTGCAACGCCGATCTTGAAAGCGGCGCTATCCCTATGGGAGCGGGCTTGCCCGCGAATGGCCCAACACATCCCTGCTGCCGTAAAAAGGCATCCCCCTGTCGTTTTCAGTCACTGCTCACCACCCCATCAGGCCCACAATTCCCAGCATTCCAGTAACACATGCCGCCCATGGAAGGCGGCGCTTCAACCAACGCTGCATAAGTACAATTCAAGCGAGGTAAGAGCATGTCTGGTAATCGTGGAGTGGTATATCTCGGCGCCGGCAAGGTCGAGGTGCGCAATATCGACTACCCCAAAATGCAGGACCCACGCGGCAAGAATATCGAGCACGGGGTGATCCTCAAGGTCGTGTCAACCAACATCTGCGGCTCCGACCAGCACATGGTGCGGGGGCGTACCACCGCCCAGGTTGGCCTGGTGCTGGGCCACGAGATCACCGGCGAAGTCATCGAGAAAGGCCGTGACGTCGAGAACCTGCAAATCGGCGACTTGGTCTCGGTGCCGTTCAACGTCGCCTGCGGCCGCTGCCGCTCGTGCAAAGAGATGCACACCGGTGTCTGCCTGACCGTCAACCCAGCCCGCGCCGGCGGCGCTTATGGTTACGTCGACATGGGCGACTGGACCGGTGGCCAAGCCGAGTACGTGCTGGTGCCGTACGCCGACTTCAACCTGCTGAAACTGCCTAACCGCGACAAGGCCATGGAAAAGATCCGTGACCTGACCTGCCTCTCCGACATCCTGCCAACCGGCTACCACGGCGCTGTAACCGCGGGCGTCGGCCCAGGCAGCACCGTCTACGTCGCCGGTGCCGGCCCGGTCGGCCTGGCTGCCGCTGCGTCGGCGCGCCTGCTTGGTGCGGCGGTAGTCATTGTCGGTGACCTCAACCCGGCCCGTCTGGCCCATGCCAAGGCGCAGGGCTTCGAAGTGGTCGACCTGTCCAAGGACACCCCGTTGCACGAGCAGATCGTCGATATCCTCGGCGAGCCGGAAGTGGATTGCGCCGTTGACGCGGTAGGCTTCGAAGCCCGTGGCCATGGCCATGAAGGCGCCAAGCACGAGGCCCCGGCCACTGTGCTCAACTCGCTGATGCAAGTCACTCGCGTCGCCGGCAAGATCGGCATCCCGGGCCTGTATGTCACCGAGGACCCGGGCGCCTCGGATGCCGCCGCCAAGATCGGTGCGCTGAGCATTCGCTTCGGCCTGGGCTGGGCCAAGTCGCACAGCTTCCACACTGGCCAGACTCCAGTGATGAAGTACAACCGCGCCTTGATGCAGGCGATCATGTGGGACCGGATCAATATCGCCGAAGTGGTCGGCGTGCAGGTGATCAGCCTGGATCAAGCGCCGGAAGGCTACGGCGAGTTCGATGCCGGTGTGCCGAAGAAGTTTGTCATCGATCCGCACAAAACCTTCAGCGCGGCATAATTCAATCACCCAATGCCCTGAAGGGGCATTGGGTGATTTGCAGATACATGCCAAAAGCGCTTCGTAGTGATTGAATATCTGGGTTTTAGAAGCAAGGCTATGGATTGCGGTGGCCGTAGCGTATTATTTTTGCCTTAGTCAGTATTAAGTCCCAATCGCGGGCTGTTAGGTCATAGAACGTAACTGTAAAAAATGTTTTCTCCGTAATTATATCGTCATTTACTTCGTTCAGTAGTATTTGCGTCTTGTTGGCGTAGGCCTGTAGTTCTTTGATTCCAATAAACCTTAAGGGTGAGTTGATAGTGTCGTGGTTCTCTATTGCGAAAAGAGTATTTTTAATAGTTGCGTTGTGTCTGTCGGCTATTTTTTTTAGCTTTTCAATTTCTTTTAATGGGAGTAGTAAGTTACTGGGGTAAGCCTCGGCGGGCGTTGTTGCAAGATATTTATTTGCTTGTTCTAAGGGGATAGATTTCACGTTAGATGCTTTGTAGAACGGCCTCCCTTCCACTATCGTTTCTAGTGTTGGCTTCCATGGGCTCTTCTTCTGAATGTGCCCGGACGGATCCACCCAGTTCACCGGGTCCCCGCCACAGTAAGCGTACGCATTGATCCCGCCTTTCCCGAAAGGGCTGATGTTATCGGGTGAGTTGAACCGCATTAGTATTGGGTTATAGACGCGATACCCGTTGCCAAGCAGGTAGCAACCGGTTGTGGAATCTTGCTGCTGTTGGTTAAAACCCAACAGAGACAACACCTTTATAGGTGTACTGCCGAATGCGGAATATACAAACTTAAAGCGTTGTCGACCGTTTTGTAAGCTCAGTACCGAACCTTGCCTGTCGGTTGAAAGCAGGCCAACGCTGGCTTGGCCATTTAGTTGTTGGACTTGAGCCAAGGGGCCATGCACGGTGCGAAGCAAGGTTCGCGACTGCTCAGCGCCCAACTCCAGATAGAGTTGATCGCCTTGATAGAAGTAGTGAACCTGATTGGTCGGGCACATTGCTCTGTTCTCTCGTGGTGCGAGCTATGCTCTGAACAGGCCCAGTCTCAGCAGGTTAGAGCTCTGGCACAACTGGCAGAAATGCTAGGTGAGCGTGGATCGGTCCAGCTGTCGCTCGACTCCCGCCCACCTACATGCTGACGCTAGCAACGCCGCCGACGGTTGGCTGGAACAAACCTGAAGCCTCCCAGTCGAATGCCTCGTTTCCCCGGCCATCCCGGCCGACGAGGTCCATTGCGATGAAAGCTCTCACCCTGGCAACCCTGATGACCCTGGCCGCAAGCCCGGTGTTCGCCTTCAACCTCAGCGATGCCGCCAACGCCGTGTCGTCCGTGCACACTCAAAACCAGCAGGGCAAAGTGCAGGCGCCAGCCGAGTCGGCCAATCTGCTCAACACCTTGGGCAGCCAGCTGAACATCACCCCTGAACAAGCGGTGGGCGGGGCAGGGGCCATGCTTGGGCTGGCGCGCAACAACCTGAGTACCGACGACTACGGTCAGTTGACCAAGGCGGTACCGGGCCTCGACCTGCTGGCGGGCGCCAATGCGTTGAGTGGCCTGAGCGGTTTGGGTGAGTTGCTGGGCAACAACAGCGAGAAGTCGTCTGCCCTGAGCAACGCCTTGGGCAACAACGTCGAGGATCGCAACGACCTGGACAGCGCCTTCAAGGCGCTGGGCATGGATACCGGAATGATCGGCCAGTTCGCTCCGCTGATCCTGCAGTACCTGGGTCAACAGGGTTTGGCAGGGTCGTTGCTGCAGAATCTGGGCAGCCTGTGGGGCGCTCCGGCTGCGCCCGTCACCCCATCGGTGTAACCCATTGGATTACACCGGCCCCTGTAGGAGCGGGCTTGCCCGCGATGGCGTCAGCAGGTTTCAACATCATCGCCTGATCCGACGCCATCGCGGGGCCAGCCCGCTCAGAGGAATCGCAGACTCAACCGGCTTCGGAGAAGTCCACCAGGCGCACCGGGCGGCGGAAGCCGGCCGTGAGCACGCCCAGGTAGGCCAGGCCCAGGGCAAACCAGCTGAGGCCGATCACCAGTGTCAGCGCCGAGAGACTGGTCCACAGCCACAAGGTCAGGCTCAGTCCGACCAGCGGTACCACGCCATAACGCAGCAGCCCAAGCAGAGTGCGTTGGCTGGTATCCATCAGCAGATGGGTGCGCACCACAGCAAGGTTGACCGCTGAGAACGCGACCAGTGCGCCAAAGCTGATCAGCGAGGCGAGGGTGCCCAGGTTGATCACCAGTGCCAGCAGCGAGAACGCCGAAACCACCAGGGTGGCGAACACCGGGGTGCCGAAGCGTGGCGACAGCCGACCGAAGCTACGCTGGGGCAGCATCCGGTCGCGACCCATGGTGTAGAGAATCCGCGACACCGCCGCTTGGGAGGCTAGCGCCGAACCCAGGCTGCCGGCCACGTAGGCGGCCGTGAAGAAGTTGGCCAGGAACTGCCCACCGGCCTTGAGCATCACTTCATTGGCCGCCGCATCGGCGTTGAGGAAGGTGCTGCCGGGCAGCACCAGCTGGCTGATGTAGGCCAGCAGGGTGAACAACAGGCCGGCGCCGAGCGTGGTGAGGATGATCGCCCGTGGTACGTCGCGGCGTGCGTCGCGGCTCTCTTCGGCCAGGGTCGACACCGCATCGAAGCCCAGGAACGACAGGCACAGCACCGCAGCGCCGGCCATCAGGTGGCCAAATCCGGGTGCCGAACCATCGCCAAGCAGTGGCGAGAGGAAGTCGACCGACTGGCCGTTGCCCAAAGTCTGCCACGACAAGGCGACAAACACCCCGATGAACACGATCTGTGCGCCAACGATCAGGTTGCTGGCCTTGGCTACCGAGTGGATACCGATCACATTCAGCACCGTCACCAGGGCGATCGACGCCAGGACGATGGTCCATGCCGGAATGGCCGGGAAGGCGATATTCAGGAACAGCCCGATCAACAAGTAATTGATCATCGGAATGAACAGGTAATCGAGCAGCAGCGACCAGCCGGCAAGAAAGCCGACATTGGGCCCAAAGGCCATGTTGGTGTAGGAGTACGCCGAGCCTGCGACCGGATAGCGCTTGACCATGAAACTGTAGGAGGTGGCGGTGAACAACATCGCCAGCAGGGTCACCAGGTAGGCGCCGGCCGTACGGCCACCGGTGATTTCGGTGACGATGCCATAGGTGGTGAAGATGGTCAGCGGGACCATGTACACCAGGCCGAAGAACACCAGCGCGGGTAGGCCCAGGACGCGGCGCAGTTGAGCGGGGGCTGCCTCGGCAGCAGAGCAAGGTTGGTTTGCCATCAATCGATCCCGGCGTTTTTGTAGTTGTTTGTTGATCGATTTTTATCCATCTAGATGGATGATGACAAACAAAGAGTTCCTTATCTCAATTATAAGTGTGGGTTTTAATCGCCCTTCGCTGCTGAATGTGCCGGCCTCATCGCGGGCAAGCCCGCTCCCAAGTGTTTGCAGCGCTGGCCAACCCTGTGGGAGCGGGCTTGCCCGCGAAGAGGCCGGACCACCGGCCACTGAATATCTCAGCGCATCTCAGCGCGCAACTGCTCGATCCGCTGATCCTTCTCGACCCACAGCTGATTCACCCAAGCCTGAACAGACTGGCGGAACGCCGGATCATTCTCGTAATCCCCTTCACTCAACCCCGGGTCCAACTCACGCACGCGAATGTCGATAATCACCCGACTAATGCTGCCATTGAGCAAATCCCAGAACCCCGGCGCTTTATCGCCTGGATAAACGATGGTGACATCCAGCAACGCATCGAGCTGCTCACCCAACGCCGCCAAAACGAATGCCACACCACCGGCCTTGGGCTTGAGCAGGTACTTGTACGGGGACTGCTGTTCGAGACGCTTGGCCTCGCTGAAGCGGGTGCCTTCCAGGTAATTGACCACAGTCACCGGCTGGCGCTTGAACAGCTCGCAGGCGGCCTTGGTGATTTCCAGGTCCTTGCCCTTGAGCTCTGGATGTTTCTCCAAAAACGCCTTGCTGTAACGCTTCATGAACGGGTAATCCAGCCCCCACCAGGCCAAGCCCAACAGCGGCACCCAGATCAGCTCCTTCTTGAGGAAGAACTTGAAGAACGGCACCCGGCGATTGAGGCTCTCGATCAAAGCGGGGATATCGACCCAGGTCTGGTGGTTGCTCACACACAGGTAGGAGGTGTCCTGGCGCAGTTTGTCGACGCCGCGGATATCCCACTGGGTGGGGATGCACAGGGCGAAGATGAGCTTGTCGATTTCCGACCAGGATTCGGCGATCCACATCACCGCCGCAGAGGCATAGTCACGACCCCGGCCTGGCAGGACCAGTTTGAGCAGGGCAAAGACCATCAGCGGGCAGATCATCACCAGCGTATTGAGCAGCAGCAGGAAGGTGGTGAGGATGCCGGTCAGCAGGCGACGCATAAAAAGACTCTTGTTGTGGGTAATTAAGCGGTTGGCAATGATAAGTGCGGCAAAGTCCTACGCCAAATGTCCAATGCCCAACGGATGGGACAAATGTTTCACATTATGTTGGATAAGCTTTGGCGACGAACCTCTCGCGCTTGTGCAGTCTAAGCACTGTCTCGTCTCAAGGAAGCTAGCCTGTGAAACCATTGCTTGCCCTGTTATCGCTGCTCGCCCTGCCGGTCATGGCGGCCGAGCCGACCCTGTATGGTCGCTACGAGTACATCACCTTGCCGGAAATTGGCGGCGAAACGCTCAAGGCCAAGATGGATACCGGCGCGTTGACCGCGTCGCTGTCGGCCAAGGATATCGAGCGCTTCACCCGTGATGGCGAGGACTGGGTGCGTTTTCGCCTGGCCACCAAAGATGCCGACGGCAAGGTCTATGAACACAAGATCGCGCGGATCAGCAAGATCAAGACCCGCGCCGATGAAGACGATGAAGAGGGCGAAACGGCTGAGGCGGCGCGCCGGCCGGTGGTCGACCTGGAACTGTGCCTTGGCGATGTGAAACGCACGGTTGAGGTCAACCTGACCGACCGCAGCAGCTTCAACTACCCGCTGCTGATCGGCGCCAAGGCATTGCGTGAGTTCAAGGCAGCGGTGAATCCAGCGCGCAGGTTCACCGCAGGCAAGCCTGACTGCTGATTGATGTCGCCTGCACTGGCCTCTTCGCGGGCAAGCCCGCTCCCACAGGTACAGCGCTGCGCCTGTAGGAGCGGGCTTGCCCGCGAAGAGGCCGCTACAGACCCCAAATCAATCCCGCACTTGCTACATTCCCCCCAATCCCCTAAAAGTCCTGCATTGCCCCAGCAAGGCCGGACGCCATGCCCCACATCCTCATCGTCGAAGACGAATCCGCCATCGCCGACACCCTGATCTACGCCCTGCAAGCCGATGGCCACAGCACCCACTGGGTCAGCCTCGGTAGCGCTGCGGTCGAGCGCCAGCGCCTGCAACCGGCGGATCTGGTCATTCTCGACATTGGCCTGCCCGACATCAGCGGCTTTGAAACCTGCCGCCAGTTGCGCCGCTTCAGTGAAGTCCCGGTAATGTTCCTCAGCGCCCGCGATGCCGAGATCGACCGGGTGCTGGGCCTGGAAATCGGCGCCGACGATTACGTGGTCAAGCCCTTCAGCCCACGCGAAGTGGCCGCGCGGGTGCGGGCCATCCTCAAGCGCATGGCGCCGCGTGCTGAAGCGGCCAGTGCCGCTACCGCGTTTCAGCTCGACACCCTGCGCATGCAGATCGTCTACCGCGGCGAGACGCTGGCGCTGACGCGCCACGAATTTCGCCTGCTGCAATGCCTGCTCGAACAACCGCAGCGGGTGTTCAGCCGCGAGCAACTGCTCGATGCCCTGGGTGTGGCGGGCGACTCCGGCTACGAGCGCACCATCGACAGCCATATCAAGAGCCTGCGCGCCAAGCTGCGCCTGGTCGCCGCCGATGCCGAACCGATCCAGACCCACCGTGGTCTGGGTTACAGCTACAGCCCGGATCACGCCTGATGCGCTTGGGGATCCGGATCTTCCTGGTGTATTTCCTGTTCGTGGGGCTGTCGGGTTATTTCCTGCTCAATACCGTGCGCGAACAGATCCGCCCGGTGGTGCGCCAGTCCTCCGAGGAAACCCTGGTCGACACGGCCAACCTGCTGGCCGAGATCCTGCGCGATGACGTCAAGGCCGGCACGCTTGCGCAAAGCCGCCTGCTGCAATTGCTCGAATCCTATGGCCAGCGCCGCCCAGGCGCCGAGATCTGGGGGCTGGCGAAAAATCAGGTCAGCCACCGCATCTACGTCACTGATGCCAAAGGTAGGGTGCTGCTCGACTCTTCCGGTAACGACTTGGGCAAGGACTATTCGCGCTGGAACGACGTCTACCTGACCTTGCAGGGCCAGTACGGCGCGCGCTCCACGCGCAGCGACCCAGACGACGAAAGCACCTCGGTGATGCATGTGGCCGCGCCGATCATGGACGCGGGCAAGATCATTGGCGTGGTCACCGTGGCCAAGCCCAACAGCTCGTTGCAGCCGTATATCGATCGCGCCGAGCGGCGCTTGCTCAACCTGGGTTTAGGCTTGATTGGCCTGGGCCTGCTGGTCGGCGCGCTGCTGTCGTGGTGGCTGGCGCGCTCGTTGCGGCGCCTGACCCACTATGCCCAGGCGGTCAGCGAGGGCCAGCGCGCGGCGCTGCCGCATTACAAAGGCGGAGAGCTGGGGCAGTTGGCGACAGCGGTTGAGCGGATGCGCACAGAGCTGGCGGGCAAGGCCTATGTCGAGCGTTATGTGCATACCCTGACCCATGAGCTGAAAAGCCCGCTGGCAGCGATACGCGGCGCCTCTGAGCTGCTCCAGGGCGAGATGCCGGCTGAGCAGCGCGTGCGCTTTGCCAGCAACATCGAACGCGAAAGCGGGCGCTTGCAGCAGATGATCGAGCGCTTGCTCAACCTTGCCCAGGTCGAGCAGATGCAGGCCTTGGAAGATGAGCAGGACGTGGCCTTGGCGCCGATGGTCGATGAACTGCTGCTGGCACATGCAGCGCGGATTGAAAGCGCAGGCTTGCAAGTGCGTCAGCGCGTGCCGGTGGGGGTGCGGCTACGCTGTGACCCATTCTTGATGCGTCAGGCGCTGGCCAATCTGCTGGAGAATGCGCTGGATTTCACCCCCCAGGGCGGCGCGCTGTTGTTCGAGCTGGAACAGGCCGGGGAGCGAATGGCGTTGAGCCTGTTCAACCAGGGCGAGGCCATTCCGCACTATGCCATTGGCCGGGTCAGTGAACGCTTCTACTCCCTGCCGCGGCCGGGCAGCGGGCGCAAGAGCACCGGTTTGGGGCTCAACTTCGTGGCTGAGGTGATGCAGCTGCATGGCGGGGCATTGGCAGTGGATAACGTCGAAGGTGGCGTGCGGGTCAGGTTGTGGCTGCCGGCGCGGCGTATCGCCTAGCGCCGCGCTACCACACAATCTTCACAGACTCTCCACACACCCTCCCTAAGGGCTCCACGGACGCAGCACACACTGCGCCCATCGCAAACGGAGCCCTTGCCCATGAACAAAACCCTGAGTTTCAAGCTCGGCATGATCGCCTTGCTGATGTTGCTGCTGTTGATCCCGCTGCTGATGATCGGCGGCCTGATCGAAGAGCGGCAGACCCTGCGTGACAGCGTGCTGGCAGATATCGCCCAGAGCTCCAGCTTCGAGCAGCAGATATCTGGCCCCTTGCTGGTGGTGCCTTACCGCAAGTACGAGCGGCGCTGGATCGACAAGGACGGCCACAGCGTGCAGGAGACCACCACCGTCAACGGTCACCTGTACTTCTTGCCGGAAACCTTCGACGCCGAGATTGGCATCGACACCGAGCTGCGCTCGCGGGGCATTTATCAGGCGCGATTGTTCCACGCCAAAAGCCAGATCTCCGGGCACTTCAAGCTGCCAGAGCGTTGGGGCATCGACAAAGACTATGAAGATTACCGCTTCGACAAACCCTTCCTGGCTGTCGGCATCAGCGATATCCGCGGCATCGAGAGCAACCTGGAGCTGACCCTGGATGACCAGCGCCTGCCGTTCGAGGCCGGTACAGGGCTGGACTGGATGCGCGGCGGGGTACACGTCGCCCTGCCTGGGCTGGATGGGCAGAGCGCTCGCGAGTTCAGCTACGCCTTCGACCTCGCCCTGCAGGGCACTGGCCAACTGCATGTGCTGCCGATTGGCCGTACCAGCAGTGTCGACATGCACGCCAACTGGCCGCACCCAAGCTTCGTCGGCAGCTACCTGCCGAGCCGCCGCGAGATCAACGCCGAGGGCTTCAAGGCGCACTGGCAGACCTCGTTCTTCGCCACCAACCTGGAAGATGCCCTGCTCCAGTGCGCCACGGTTGCCCAGTGCGCGGACTACAAGGAGCGGACCTTCGGCGTGAGCTTTGTCGACCCGGTTGACCAGTACCTCAAGAGCGAGCGGGCGATCAAATACGCACTGTTGTTCATTGCCCTGACTTTTGCCGGCTTCTTCCTGTTCGAAGTGCTGAAGAATCTCAGCGTGCACCCAGTGCAGTACGTGTTGGTCGGGGTGGCGTTGGCGTTTTTCTACCTGCTGCTGTTGTCGCTGTCCGAGCATCTTGGCTTTGGCCCGGCGTATGGCTTATCTGCTTCGGCGTGTGTGTTGCTGATCGGTTTTTACCTGAGCCATGTGCTGCACAGCCTGTGGCGTGGGGTCGGCTTTGCGGCCGGGCTGGCGGTGCTGTATGCGATGTTGTTTGGGCTGCTTAGCGCTGAGGACTATGCGCTGCTGATGGGCTCGTTGCTGTGCTTTGGCTTGCTGGGCGTGTTCATGGTGCTGACCCGCCGGCTGGACTGGTCGCGGGTGGGGAGGTCGGCATGAGGGAGGATCGCGAAGTTGGGCGCTGGTTGGCCTGGAAGATTGGGCTGTTGTTTGCAGTGACAGCCCGATGAGCCAAGCCCGCTTCCACATGCTCTGAGACAGCGCGTGGGAGCGGGCTTGCCCCGCGATAGCGTCAGTCAGGCCACAGGCGCGGTGGCGACCATCGAAGGGCGCAAAGCCACCTCGGCATACCAGGCAGCCAACCCCGGTTGCTGCTCGCGCCAGCCAAAGTCGGGCTGGCGCAGGTCCAGATAACCCAGCGCACAAGCCACGCCAATGGCAACGATATCGAAGCCTGACACCAGCTCCGGCAGATGCTCGCGCTCAAGGTTCGCCAGGCTCCGGCGGATCTTCTGCGATTGCGCTTCGACCCAGCCGTCCCAGCGTTTCTCAGGCGGGCGCAGGAACGTCTCGTAACGCAGCGAAACAGCCGCATCCATGATCGCATCAGCCTGCGAGGCCAGGGTCAGCCGCCGCCAGCGCGCCGAGCCTTCACGGGGGATCAATGGAATGCCCACATGCTGCGTGTCGAGGTACTCGCAGATCACCCGGCTGTCATGCAGCACGCTGCCATCTTCCAGGCGCAATGCCGGGATCTTGCCGATCGGGTTGCCTTGGTTGAGCTGCTCGTCGCTGGCCACCGGGCTGACATTGACCGCTTGCAGTTGCACCCGATCCAACTGCCCGGTTTCATGCAGCACCACCATCACCTTGCGCACGAACGGCGACAGCGGTGAGTGGAACAGGGTCATCGTCGCCATGGTTTGCCCTCAGTTGCCTTGCAGGCTAGGGGGCAGGCACACACCGGTACCGCCGATGCCGCAGTAGCCATCGGGGTTCTTGGCCAGGTACTGCTGGTGATAGGCCTCGGCGAAGTACACCGTAGGCGCCTGGGCGATCTCGGTGGTGATCGGGCCGAAACCGGCCTTGTCCAGCTCGGCCTGGTAGGCCGCTTTGCTGGCCTGGGCCTGCTCCAGCTGCTCAGGGCTGGTGCAGAAGATCGCCGAGCGGTACTGGGTGCCGATGTCGTTGCCCTGGCGCATACCTTGGGTGGGGTTGTGCAGCTCCCAGAACATCGCCAGCAGTTCGCCGTAGCTGACCTTGGCCTTGTCGAACACCACCAGCACCACTTCGGTGTGGCCGGTCAGGCCCGAGCAGACTTCTTCGTAAGTCGGGTGCGGGGTGAAGCCACCGGCATAACCGACCACGGTGCTGACCACACCTTCACGCTGCCAGAAGCGGCGCTCGGCGCCCCAGAAGCAGCCCAGGCCAAAGATGGCGAAGTCGACATCGTCGAAGAACGGGCCCAGCAGGGGCGTATCTTCGAAGACGAAGTGCTTCTCTGGCAGGGTCATCGGCGTGTCGCGGCCAGGCAGGGCCTGTTCCGCGGTGGGCAGGACGTTTTTGTTCACCAGGATTTCCGAACGCAGGACCATGGCTGTTCCTCTGTTTTCCAAGTCGGGAATGGGGGTGGCCTTTTCGCGGGCAAGCCCGCTCCCACAGGTACAGAGCCAGGTTTGATGGCGGCGCGGTACCTGTGGGAGCGGGCTTGCCCGCGAAAAGGCCGACGCTGTCGCTAATAGTGCCCGAGTCAGAGGCCGCTGTCAGGCCATCGGTCCGCGCGGATAGCGCTTGAGTTTGTCGACCAGCTCACGCCCCGGAATTGGCCGGTCGAACAGGTAGCCCTGACCGACGTCGCAGCGGTGGCGACGCAGGAACGCCAGCTGTGCGGCGGTCTCGATGCCCTCGGCAACCACCTTCAACTTGAGGTTGTGGGCCATGGCCACCACTGCTGAGGTGATCTCCATGTCGTCCTGGTTGTCGGGAATCTCGTTGATGAAGCTGCGGTCGATCTTGATGATGTCGATGGGAAACTTCTTCAGGTAACTCAGCGACGAGTAACCGGTGCCGAAGTCGTCCATCGCCAGGGTCAGGCCCAGCGCCTTGAGCTCGTCGAGCTGGCGGTGGGTGTCCTCGGTGGCTTCCAGCAGCAGGCCTTCGGTCAGCTCCAGCTCCAGCAGGTGCGGCGGCAGGGCCTCTTCCTTGATGATGGTGCCAATCGAGCTGACCAGCTCGGGGTCGGAAAACTGCTTGGGCGAGAGGTTGATCGCCACATGCAGGTTGCCCATGCCCGCGTCGCGCAGTTGCTGGCTCATCCGGCAGGACTGGCGCACCACCCACTTGCCGATCGGAATGATCAAGCCGGTTTCCTCAGCCACGCTGATGAACTGGTCGGGGCGGATCATGCCGCGCTCTGGGTGGTTCCAGCGCAGCAGCGCCTCCAGGCCCAGCAAACGCCCGCTGCGCAGGCACAGCTTAGGCTGGTAGAACACTTCCAGCTCATTCTGGGTGAGGGCGCGCCGCAGGTTGTTTTCGACGAACAGCTTGTAACTGGCCTCGGCGTTGAGCACCTCGGTGAACACCTGCACCTGGTGTTTGCCGTTGGCCTTGGCCTTGTGCAGGGCAAGCCCGGCATTCTTCATCAGCGTTTGCGGGTCGCTGCCATGCAGCGGCGCGCAGGCCAGACCTACCGAGGCGGTGACGTTGATCAGCTGATTGTCGACGAACATCGGTTTGTCGAGGGTACGCAACAGCTGCTGCGCCACCGCCTGGCCGTCTTCCAGGCCGATATCATCGAGCAGCACGGCGAATTCGTTACTGGCGAAACGCGCCAGGATGCCGCCAGCGTGCAGGCTATTGCGCAGGCGCCGGGCGAGGCTGACCAGCAGCTTGTCACCGGTCTGGTGGCCGAGGCTGTCGTTGATCCGCTTGAAGTTGTCGATATCGACCAGCAGCAGGCAGATCGAGGTCTCTTGGTCGCGCGCGAAACGTTCATCGAGGTTGCGGATGAACGCCGGGCGGTTGCCCAGGTTGGTCAGGTTGTCGGTATAGGCCAGGCGCTCGATGCGCTGCTGGGCCAGCTTGCTCTGGGTGATGTCTTCGTAGATGCCGATGTAGTGGGTCAACTCGCGGTTGTCGCCATACACCTTGGAAATCGACAGCTGGCCCCAGTAGGGCTCGAGGTTCTTGCGCCGGCTTTTGAACTCGCCCTGCCAACTGTTGCCCATGGCCAGGCTCGAAGGCGAGTCGAACAACAGTTCACTCAGGTTCTCCAGGGCGGGCAATTCCGACAGGCGGTAGCCTTGGACCTCATCGGTGCTGTACTGGGTAATGGCGGTGAAGCTTGGGTTGACGTACTCCACCACGCCGTCACGGTTGACCAGCAAGAACGCGCTGGCGCTCTGTTCCACCGCTCGCTGGAACAGGTGCAGGGCGCTGGCGGCGGTGCGCCGGTTGTGGTTGGTGATGACCTGGGCGAACTGGTCGGCCAACTCGCCGGCAAAGGCGATCTCATCGGACTGCCAGGCCCGCGGCGTGCCGGTTTGCTCCAGGCACAACACGCCGACTACCTGGCCATCGACGCGGATGCTGGCATCGAGCATGGCGTTGTTGGCGCTGGGGTAGAGGGTCTCGGCCATGTCGCGGGTGCGCGGGTCGTGGCTGGCATTGTGTGCGTCGATGGCGCGGCTGGCGTGCAGGGCGTCGAGGTAGTCGGGGAAGCGACTGGCGTCGATGGGCTCGGGCAGTCGGTGCTGCTGTTCCAGGCGATACCAGGCGCTGATCGGCTCCAGGCGCTGGTCATCGAGGTACCAGATGCTGGCGCAGTCGACCTTGTAGATTTCGCAGGCGCTCTGGGTAATCAGCTCGGCAGCTTCGAGCAATGAGTTGTCGGCGCTGTAGCGCTGGCGTGCCAGGCGCAGGATCAGGTCCTGCTGGGCGCGTACCCGCTCCAGGTGTTCGAGCTGCTCCTGCTGGGCGCGCTGGTTCAGTTGCAGGGCGATTTGCAGGCGGTTGTTACGCGTTTCCAGGTCGCTGGCGGCGAGGTCCGGAGCGTCTTCTGCAGCATCGTCGAGCACAGTCAGGTAGCCGCGCAGCAGTTGCCGGCCATGCTGCTTGTAGGCTTCGCCGACTTCAAGCAGGCGCAGTGGCTCGGGGCTGGCGTGCAGGGTGTAGCGCACCCGGTAGTGGCCGCGCCGGGTCAACTGCAGCTGGATCTCGTCGTGCAACCGGTAGCGGGCTTCTGGCTCCATCAGGCTGGCATAGGGCGAGCCGATCAAGGCGCAGAGGTCGGCGGCGGGCAGGCCGAACTGACGGTCGCAGGCGGGATCGAGGTACAGCATGGCCCAATTGGCTTCGTTGAGCCTTTCGAAACGCAGCATGCCGAGCCGCGAGGGCACGGGGAGCTGCGTGACGACCTCGGCCGCCACACGGCTGGCGGCATCGGGTTGGCTTTTCATCGAAGACTCGCTTGAAGAGGGTGGCGCAGGCCTGGTCGGTCGCGCATCTGGCAAGGTTGCATCATGTCCCGGAGGCTGGCAAGCGGCCATAAGGGATGCTGTGAACAGGTTGTCGGCAGGCTGAGTGAAGTCTGAAGGTTGCTGGGGTGGGTTGACGGCTAAAGCCGCTCTGGCCTGGGCAAAAAAAAGCCCCGCCAAGGGCGGGGTTGAGGTACGAGCGTGGCAGCTCGAAAGGGGGGCCTGCCTTCGCGCATGGGAAGGCAGGTTGCAGCGCGTTACAGCAGCATGGTGCGGATGTCCGCCAGCAGGTCGCTCAGGCGCTTGGTGAAGCGCGCAGCTGCGGCGCCGTTGATCACACGGTGATCGTAGGACAGCGACAGCGGCAGCATCAGCTTGGGCTGGAAGGCTTTGCCATCCCAGACCGGCTGCATGGTGGCCTTGGATACACCGAGGATCGCCACCTCAGGCGCGTTGACGATCGGCGTGAAGCCGGTGCCGCCAATGTGGCCGAGGCTGGAGATGGTGAAGCAAGCGCCTTGCATGTCGTCGGCCGACAGCTTCTTGGTGCGGGCTTTTTCGGCCAGCGCCGCAGCTTCGCCAGCCAGTTGCAGCAGGCTCTTCTGATCGACGTTCTTGATCACCGGGACCAGCAGACCATCCGGGGTGTCCACGGCAAAGCCGATGTTCACGTACTTCTTGCGGATGATCGCCTTGCCGCTTGGTGCCAGCGAGCTGTTGAAGTCCGGCAGTTCCTTGAGCAGGTGGGCACAGGCCTTGAGCAGCAGTGGCAGCACGGTCAGCTTGACGCCAGCCTTCTCGGCCACTGCTTTCTGGGCAACGCGGAAGGCTTCCAGCTCGGTGATGTCGGCGGAGTCGAACTGGGTCACGTGCGGCACGTTCAGCCAGCTGCGGTGCAGGTTGGCGGCACCGACCTGCATCAGGCGGGTCAGGGCGACTTCTTCGACTTCACCGAACTTGCTGAAGTCCACCACCGGGATCGGCGGGATGCCTGCGCCACCGGTTGCACCAGCAGCTGCCGGTGCTTCCTTGGCCTTCTGCATCATGGCCTTGACGTAGACCTGCACGTCTTCCTTGAGGATGCGACCGTGCGGGCCTGTGGCTGCTACTGCACCCAGGTCGACGCCGAACTCGCGGGCCAGCTGACGCACTGCCGGGCCGGCATGGACCTTGGCGTTGCTGCCAGCCGCTGGAGCCGTGGCGGCCGGTGCTGGGGCGGCAGCGGGCGCTGCGGCAGGGGCAGCTGCAGGAGCCGCGTCAGCCTTGGCCGGCGCAGCAGCGGCTGGCGCTGGAGCCGGTGCGCCAGCAGCGGCGCCTGCGACTTTCAGCTTGAAGATCAGGTCGCCAGTGCCGACTTCGTCGTCCAGCTTGCAGATCACTTCTTCGATCACGCCAGCGGCAGGCGAAGGGATCTCCATGGAGGCCTTGTCGGACTCCAGGGTGATCAGCGACTGGTCGGCTTCGACGCTGTCGCCAACCTTGACCAGCACTTCGATGATCTTGGCCTTGCCCGACGAGCCGATGTCCGGCACGTGGATGTCCTGCACGCTAGCTGCAGCTGGAGCTGCGGCCTGGGCAGGCGCTGCAGCCGGGGCGGCAGCGGGTTTTTCTTCGGCGGCGGGCGCAGCAGGGGCGGCTGCGGCCGGAGCCTCGGACGCCGCAGCGGCGCCCTCGACTTCCAGCACCAGCAGCTCGTCGCCTTCTTTCAGGCGATCGCCCAGCTTGACCTTCAGCTCTTTGATCACGCCTGCCTTGGGGGCAGGGATCTCCATGGAGGCCTTGTCGGACTCCAGGGTCAGCAGGCTCTGGTCAGCCTCGATGCGGTCGCCAACCTTGACGAACAGCTCGATGATTTCACCTTCACCGCTGCCGATGTCAGGTACGCGAATGAGTTCGCTCACTTAAAATACTCCTCAGCAGTCCAGTGGGTTGCGCTTGTCCGGGTCGATGCCGAACTTGACGATGGCGTCAGCCACCACCTTAGGTTCGATCTCGCCACGGTCAGCCAAGGCTTCCAGGGCAGCCAGCACCACGAAGTGGCGGTCGACTTCGAAGAAGTGACGCAGCTTCTTGCGGCTGTCGCTGCGACCGAAGCCATCGGTACCCAGGACTTTGAACTCTTTGCTCGGCACCCACTGGCGGATCTGCTCGGCAAAGATCTTCATGTAGTCGGTCGATGCGATAACCGGACCCTTGCGACCGCTCAGGCACTGCTCGACGTAAGTCTGCTGTGGCTTCTGGCCAGGCTTGAGGCGGTTGGCGCGTTCTACGGCGAGGCCGTCGCGACGCAGTTCGTTGAAGCTGGTGACGCTCCACACGTCGGCACCGACGTTGAACTCTTCACGCAGGATCTTCGCCGCTTCACGGACTTCACGCAGGATGGTGCCGGAGCCCATCAGCTGAACGTGGTGGGCCGCGTCCTTGGTGTCTTCCTCGAGCAGGTACATACCCTTGACGATGCCTTCCTCGACACCGGCCGGCATGGCC
>Ga0213821_1000165_pt1 | contig 46485 bp, 43 predicted proteins | sample MC6MC0909MG_FD_179894 | JGI IMG/M metagenome (GOLD analysis project Ga0213821, IMG submission 179894) | Enriched soil aggregate microbial communities from Iowa State University, Ames, United States - MC6-MC0909-MG | ecosystem: Environmental > Terrestrial > Soil > Unclassified | place: USA: Iowa...
AACCAGCAGTCGCAGACCGCCGACCTGGATGACCCGTACATCCTGCTGCACGACAAGAAGATCTCCAACGTGCGCGACCTGCTGCCGGTGCTGGAAGGCGTCGCCAAGGCCGGCAAGCCGCTGCTGATCGTGGCCGAGGAAGTCGAAGGCGAAGCGCTGGCCACCCTGGTGGTCAACACCATCCGTGGCATCGTCAAGGTCGTGGCCGTCAAGGCGCCGGGCTTCGGCGACCGTCGCAAGGCGATGCTGGAAGACATGGCCGTGCTGACCGGTGGCACCGTGATCTCCGAAGAGATCGGTCTGTCGCTGGAGAAGGCCACCATCAACGACCTGGGCCGCGCCAAGAAGGTGCAGGTTTCCAAGGAGAACACCACGATCATCGACGGCCTGGGCGACAAGGCAGCCGTGGAATCGCGCGTGTCCCGCATCAAGACCCAGATCGAAGACACCTCGTCCGACTACGACCGTGAAAAGCTGCAGGAACGCGTGGCCAAGCTGGCCGGCGGTGTTGCCGTGATCAAGGTCGGTGCCTCGACCGAAATCGAAATGAAGGAAAAGAAGGACCGCGTCGACGACGCCCTGCACGCTACCCGTGCAGCGGTCGAAGAAGGCGTGGTGCCGGGCGGCGGCGTTGCCCTGGTCCGTGCGGTCACCGCGCTGGCTGGCCTGAAGGGCGCCAACGAAGACCAGAACCACGGCATCCAGATCGCCCTGCGCGCGATGGAAGCACCGCTGCGTGAAATCGTCGCCAACGCCGGCGAAGAGCCGTCCGTGATCGTGAACAAGGTCAAGGAAGGCACCGGCAGCTACGGCTACAACGCCGCCAATGGCGAGTTCGGCGACATGCTGGAGTTCGGCATCCTGGACCCGACCAAGGTGACCCGTTCGGCCCTGCAGAACGCTGCGTCCATCGCCGGCCTGATGATCACCACCGAAGCGATGGTGGCTGAAGCGCCGAAGAAGGACGAGCCGGCCATGGGCGGCGGCGGGATGGGTGGCATGGGCGGCATGGGCGGCATGGACTTCTAAGGTCCGTCGCTGCACCGGCCGGTACCGACCCTGGAGGTCGGTACGCATCCCGGAAAAACCCCGCCGCGAGGCGGGGTTTTTTGTTGCCCGGTGGACGGCCTGCCGCTAGGCTCAGCGCATGCCTACCTCCCTGATCGTCGTGGACGACTTCCTTGCACCCGCCGACGCTCGCGGCCTGCGCGATGCCGCATTGCGATTGACCTACCCGGAACAGGACGGCGCATTTCCCGGGCGCAATTCGGTCGAGCGCCTGGAGATCGACGGCCTTTCCGAAGCGGCGTCGCGGCTGGTCAACGAACCGCTGCGCCCGATATCGCCGCTGCATTCGCACGGCAAATTCCGCATCACCCTGGCCAGTGACGTGGGGCGCGCGGGCGTGCACGTCGACCGCTCGCACTGGTCGGGCATCCTTTACCTGAGCGCGGACGAAGACTGCCAAAGCGGTACGGAGTTCTTCCGCCACCGTCGCACCGGCACCGAACGCCTGGCACTCGATGCTGCCGAGCTGGCCCGCCATGGCTACGCCGACCGCGCGTCCATGCATCGCGACATCATCGAACGCGACAGCGCCGACGAAGCGCAGTGGGAGATGACCATGCGGGTTCCGATGCGTTTCAACCGCCTGGTGCTGCTGCGGCCGTGGCTCTGGCACACCGCGGGTCCGGCCTTCGGTGATCGCGTGGAAAACGGGCGGCTGGTGTACCTGATGTTCTTCGAGGTGGCCTGAGCGCGTCGCCGCAGTTGCGAATGAAACAGTTGGCAGTCCCCAGACCCTGTGATATCAATAGCCTCAATGAACGCACGCCCCGCCAATGCCTATTTTTGGTATTACTTTCCGAAGCCACCGGCGGAGGAAGGCATGCGCTCACCCTGAAGAAACCTTCAGACGCATTCCCGAAAGCCGCCAGCGCACCTGGCGGCTTTTTTGTTGCCGCCGCGCTGGGGACCCCCATTTCAAAGGAGATTTCCCCCATGCCCCCCCACACCGACGACCTCCGCATCCGCAAGATCGAACCGTTGACGCCGCCGGCCCAGTTGCTGGCCATGCTGCCCTGCGACGATGAAGCGTCCGCCACGGTCACCGCCTCGCGTGCAGCACTGCACGAGATCCTGCATGGTCGCGACGACCGCCTGGCGGTGGTGATCGGGCCGTGCTCGATCCATGACCCGTTGGCCGCGATCGAATACGCGCAGCGCCTGAAACCGCTGCGCGACGCTTACGCCGGCGAGCTTGAGATCATCATGCGCGTCTACTTCGAAAAGCCGCGCACCACAGTGGGCTGGAAGGGGCTGATCAACGACCCGGACCTGGACGGCAGCTTCCAGATCAACAAGGGCCTGCGCATCGCCCGCGGCCTGCTGCGCGACATCAACAAGTTGGGCTTGCCGGCCGGCGTGGAGTTCCTGGATGTGATCTCGCCGCAGTACATCGCCGACCTGGTTGCCTGGGGCGCGATTGGCGCACGTACCACTGAAAGCCAGGTGCATCGCGAGCTGGCCTCCGGGTTGTCGTGCCCGGTCGGGTTCAAGAACGGCACCGACGGCAACATCAAGATCGCCGCCGATGCAGTGGGCGCGGCGTCCAACCCGCACCACTTCCTGTCGGTGACCAAGCAGGGCGATACGGCCATCGTCGCCACCGCCGGCAACCCGGACTGCCATGTCATCCTGCGCGGAGGCAAGGTACCCAACTTCGACGCGCCGAGCGTGGATGCGGCCAGCCAGACCCTGGCCAAGGCGAAACTCCCCGCGCGGTTGATGATCGACGCCAGCCACGCCAACAGCAGCAAGAATCCCGAAAACCAGCCCTTGGTGATCGCCGACATCAACGCGCAGCTGGCTGCGGGTGAAGAGCGGATCGTGGGGGTGATGGTGGAAAGCCACCTCGTTGCCGGCCGCCAGGACCTGGTGGAAGGCCAGCCGCTGGTCTACGGGCAGAGCATCACCGATGGCTGCATCGGCTGGGACAGTTCGCTCGCCGTGCTCGAGTCGCTGGCCGAGGCGGTACGTGCGCGGCGCGCGCGTCGACTGAGCGAGGCGGCGTAATCTGTGGGGCGCACGACCAACGGTCGTGCGCTACCCATGCGGACCAACGGTCGCGCGCATCGGGTCCGGACCGTCGGTCCAGCACCGTCGGTGACAACCCGGTAGGCACCCACCTTTGGTGGGTTCGCGCCTCAGTGCACCTCGTCGCGATACACGAACTTCGGCATCTCCCACTTGAGGTGGATCGCCAGCAGGCGGAACGCGAAGCCACCACCGAGACACCACAGCGTGGCCGCATTGAGCGACATGCCAAGCTCGAGCAGGCCCAGCCACGCCGCTCCGGTGAGCAGGGTGATCACCGCATAGAGTTCCTTCTGGAAGATCAGCGGCACCTCGTTGCACAGCACGTCACGCAGCACGCCGCCGAACGCACCGGTCAGCATGCCGGCGATCAGCACGATCGGCACCGAATGCCCGCCATCGCGCGCCACCGCACAGCCGATCAGGGTGAAGCAGATCAAACCCAGGCCATCCAGCACCAGGAAGGTACGGCGGAAATGGTGCATCCAGCGCGCCACCCACGTGGCGATCAGCGCCGCGCAGATGGTGAAGCCCAGGTATTCGGGGTGCTTCACCCAGCCCAGTGGGTAGTGGCCCAGCACGATGTCGCGCAGTGACCCGCCGCCCAGCGCGGTCACGCAGGCGATGATGACCACGCCGAACAGGTCCATGCGCCGCCGCCCGGCGGACAGGGCGCCGGTCATGGCTTCGGCGGAAATGGCGATCAGGTAGATGATGGACAGCAGCATGCGGCAGCTCCGGGTGGGGCAGGCGGGGACGGAAACGCGCACGCACCGCGGCAGCGCCGAAGCACTGTCATGGGGTGGGAATCCGTTGCCGCTCCCGCTGTCCTTTTGCCTGAGAGTTCGGTGGCAAAGCCACGTGCCCCTTCGGCGGGTCATTGAAGACCTCTCTCCAGATCGGCGTGTTGGATGCATGGTTGGTGGGCTATCGGACCACCGGCCTGAGCGATTATGGGAGCCTGCGCCTTCGGCGGGCGCCAGCGCGGCGCCTCTCTCCTGCATCCGGGGCCGATTCTAGCAGCCGGCAGCACCGACCCGGTGGATAATGCCGGTATGTCCGCTGAATCCGCCCCCTGGTTTGTTTACCTGCTCGAATGCCGCAACGGCAGCTATTACGCCGGCATCAGCAATGACGTGGAGGCCCGCTTCCAGGCCCATCTGTGCGGCAAGGGCGCGCGCTACACCCGCGCCAACCCGCCGGTGAAACTGCTGGCCATGCGCGCCTATTCCGACCGCTCGGCAGCCTCCAGGGCCGAATGCGAGCTCAAACGCCAGCCGCGAGCGCGCAAGCTGGCCTGGCTGCAGCGCCCGTAACGGCGGCGTTTTCGCCGCTTTCCCTGTGTCGGCGCGGACGACGCGAAAGCCACTTCCACCGGACCGGGCGTAACGCTAAGCTTGGCCAGCCCCATAGGGCATACCAGGAGACAGGCACAAGGACATGCCCGCCAGGAGTGCGGGATCGCCGTGAACGCAGGACCCGCGCGACCACCGCGCCGCGGCCCGCGCTGTTGCACCCCCTCATCTGATTCAGTGCGCTGCCGGTTCCGCCGGCGGCATGCGCGCAGCCGGCCGTCCCGCTGCCCACCTACCACCACAGGAAACCTGTCCCATGTCCTTGAGCATCCACGACATACATGCCCAGCTGGGCCAACGCCATGCGGGCAACGAGGGCGTGCGCGTCGAACTGATCGAAGGCCTGACCCCCGCGGTCCGGGTCGAGCTGCAGGAGTTCGGTGACCTGGACATCATCATCGCGGTCTCCGGTGAGCAGATCGTGGTGTCCACGATCCTGGTGCCCGCCAGCGAGGTGTCGGACGTGGCAGGTCTTGATGCCGCGTGCATGCGGCTGAACCCGATCAACCCGCTGTCGAACCTGGGCATCACCACCGATTCCAATGGCGTGGAGAACTACGTCGTCTTTGGCGAGCTGTCGACCCGCTCGGGCATCGACGCCATCGACGAAGAAATCCAGGCGCTTGCCGCCAACACGATCGACGCAGTCGAAGCACTGCGCCCCTACTTCGTCTGAGGCCTCATCGATGAGCATTTTTCTCAAGTTGGTAACGCTGTTCCGCGGCACCGCACACGAGGCAGGCGAGAAGATCGTCGATGCCAAGGCGCTGACCATCCTCGATCAGGAAATCCGCGATGCAGCGACCCAGCTGGACCGGTCCAAGGTCGACCTGGCCCGGCTGATGGGTCAGTCGAAGCTCAGCGAGAACGAGATCGCCGCGCGCGAGCGCAAGATTGCCGAATACAGTCGTTACATCGAAGGCGCATTGGGCAAGGGCGACGAAGCCCTCGCGCTGCAGGTAGCGGAAAAAATGGCGCCGCTGGAGACCGAGCAGGCCAGTGCCCGCGACGCCAAGGCCCAGCTGGACCACAGCATCGCCACACTGCGTTCAACGGTGTCCAGGACCGAATCGCGTCTGAAGCAGATGCGTGCCCAGGTCGATCAGGTCAAGGCCACCGATACCGTACAACGTGCCCAAGCCGCGATCGCGTCGCGCCACGCCGGGGCCAGCAGCAAGATGTCGACCGCGCTGGGCTCGCTGGAGCGGATCAAGGCACGCCAGGCCCAGCAGGGCGCCCAGATGCTCGCCGCTGAAGAACTGGACGCCGAGACCGGCGACGGCGACCTCAACCGGAAGCTCGCCGCTGCCGGGCTGCTGGAAGATTCTTCCAGTGCTGCAGCGGTGCTGGCTCGCTTCAAGCAACCACGGCAGTTGCCGCAGCAGGCAACGGGCCTTCTGCCCGGCACCGTGCCGGTCGCCGAGGGAGAGGTGCTGGTCGGGGTGATCAGCCCGCGCGACGGCCAGAACTGACCCACGGGGGCGGCATGTTCCTGATCCAGCGCCTGGCCAGTGCCTTCCGTCTGCATGTACGGCGGGTGAGCTGGCCGATACTGGCGGCGGTGCTGCTGGTCCACATGCTGGCCAGCTGGTGCCTGCTCGCGGCCAGCGGCGAGGAAAAGCTCACCGCGTGGCATGCCTTCGTGTACTTCTACGTCACAACCGCCACCACCATCGGGTATGGCGACCTCTCCCCGGGCTCGACCCAGGGGCGCCTTATCACCGCGTTGTTCGTGATGCCGCTGGCAGTGGCGACCTTTGCCGCGACGCTGGCCAAGCTGAGCGGCGCACTGCTGGCTTTCTGGAAGAGACATCACATGGGCAAGATGGCGTACGACATGGCCGGCCACACCGTGCTGGTCGGATGGCGGGGAACAGAATCCACCCGCCTGGTCCACCTGCTGTTGAGCGACACCGCGACCGACGACGAGGGTATCGTCATCGTGGCGACCGGCCTGGAAGAGCATCCGCATCCCAACAACGGCCTGGTGCGCTTCGTCAACGTTCCCAGTTACGCCGATCCGGCGGTTTATGCGCGCGCCTCCATGACCACGGCCGGGCGGGTACTTGTCTACTGCGCCAACGACGACCTGGCCATCTCGGCCACCCTGGCGGTGGGCGCGCTGGCGCTGGACTGCCCGGTGGTGGCGTATTTCGACGCGGTTGCGCCGTCGCGGCTGGTGCTCGCCCACTATCCGTCCATTGAAGTGACCCGGCCACTGACCGCCGACATCATGGCGCGCGCTGCGCAGGATCCCGGCACGTCCGCGTTGACGATGGACATGCTGTGCGCGGGCGATACCGGCATGACCAACTTCAGCGTTGCGGTGCCGGCCGGACCCCTGCGCAGCTATGGCGGCCTGATCGACGCGTTCCGCCTCGAGCGCGCCAACCTGCTCGGCTATTGCGCGCGCGGCGGTGCCCCGACCTTGAATCCACCTGAATCCACGGCGGTGGCGCCGGGCGATGTCCTGTATTACCTGCGCCAGCAACGGATCGAACCGGCCGCCGTGTTCGCCTCTTCCCTCGCATCGCCCGCTGCTGCCATGGCCACTGCATGACATTCTTCAACCGCTTGTTCGGGAAGCCTGCCGCCATCCCGGTGGCGCCAACGCAGGCGCGCGGCGCCATGCGATTCCCGCTGCCGCTCGGGCTGCGCATCGGCGCGCGCATCACCTTCGACCGCACGATGTACCAGGTGGCGCCGGCAGCGATGCTGGGCGAGCTGCCTGGTGGCTTCCAGGGCATCCCGTGCATTGGCCAGATCGACCTGGGCGACGGCACCGTGCAGCACCGCTGCTATGTCGACGACGATGCCTACCTGATGGTGCAGACCATCGGCGGGGACGTGGATGGGCTGATGGGTTTCAGCTTCGCCGAGACGGTCAATCCTCCCGACAAGCATGCCTTCCAGCACTTCATCATGACCCACGCCCACCTCGGCGCGCCGGAGATCGACTACGGCGGCAAGCGCTGGCAGCGTCAGATCAATACCACTGCCAGTGGGCGGATCCCCGCCATGGTGTTCGACGAAACCCTGTACCGCTATGACCCGGCGCGCAAGGATGGCGAGCTCACCCACTACGCCATGATGTACCAGCGCGATGTACCCGAACTGGACCGCAGCGAGTTCCTGCTGGTCACCGCCGAAGACAGCGGGCCAGCCGAGTTCTGCATCACCTATGCGGTGGGCGTGGACTTGGGCGTGGAGGATTTCCAGATCACCTGATGCGCGACACGCACGCTCCATTGCCTATCCCTGTCACTCCCTCTTCGCAAGGACCACCCATGCAGTACGTCATCAACGGACACTCCTTCCTCGCGTTCTGCGCCTTTGCCGGCGTTGGCCTGCTGATCCTGCTGCTGGCGATCACGCTGGTGGCGCTGGTCACCCCACACCGCGAAATTACCCTCATCCGCCAGGGCAACAAGGCGGCCGGCATCGGCATGGCCGGTGCACTGGTGGGTATCGCGCTGCCACTCAATGCAGTGATCAGCAACTCGGTGTCGCTGCTGGATGCGGCGATCTGGGGCGGTATCGCTGCAGTGATGCAGCTGCTGGCGTTCGGCATTTCGCGCGTCATCATCACCCGTCGCGGACCGGACCAGATCGATGCAGGCAATGAGGCAGCCGGCTGGTTCTCCGCAGGCGTGGCCATTGCCGTGGGCCTGGTCAATTCCGCCGCCATGGTTCCGTAAGGGAGACGCCCATGAAGAAGCGCTCTTCCAACCTGCGCCTGACCCTGATGGTGGCAGCCGCTCCCACGGTGTTGCTGCTCAGCGGCTGCGACAGCCCCGAGCCGCAGACTACCGGACAGGTGCTGTACACCGATTCGCAGTGCGATACCCAGACCGACGTGCCGATCGATCAGTGTCATGCGGCCTACAGGAAGGCGCTGGCGGACCACGAGCGGGTTGCTCCGCGCTTCAGCGATCGCAACCAGTGCAACGAACAGTTCGGCGCGTGTACGGAAGCGCGCAACGAACAAGGCCAGGCCAGTTGGGTGCCGCCGATGACCGGCTTCCTGGTGGGGTACATGGCCAGCAACCTGCTCAACGGCCGGCCCGGCACCGACTGCCAGCGCAACCCGGACGCCCAGGGCTGCGGCCGCGGCGGCGGCTCCGGTGGCTACCGCACCGTGGGCGGCAGCTCACCGCTGTATCGTGACTACCGCACCGGCGGATTCCGCCGCCCCAACGGCGATATCGCCAGCGATCATGCGGGTCGCGTTTACGGAGACGCCGGCAATACCAGCGTGCCCGCGCGTGCGGTCAGCGTATCGCGCTCCGGCTTCGGTTCGGTGTCTGCGGCCCGCAGCAGCTTCAGCAGTTCGCGCAGCAGCTCCGGCAGCAGCCGCGGCTATGGCGGCGGACGCAGCTTCGGCGGCTGAGCGCACGCACGGTGAAACGGATCCCGATCAACGAACGCCCGGACTGGCGCGAGGAGGCCGAAGGGCTGGGTTTCCACTTCCACACCATCGACGGTGAGCGCTATTGGGACGAAACCGCCTATTACGCGTTCACCTTGGAACAGATCGAGCACGACATCGAAGCGCCCACCGAAGCGCTTCACGACATGGCGCTGGGGTTGGTCTCCGAGGTGGTGAAATCGGAGGCGTTGCTGACGCGCCTGGGTATCGGGGCACGGTACTGGGACTGGATTGCCGAGTCCTGGCGGCGGCGCGACCCGCACCTGTACGCACGGATGGACCTCAGCTACGCCGGCACGGGCCCAGCCAAGCTGCTGGAGCTGCAGTACGACACGCCGACATCGCTGTATGAGGGCGCATACTTCCAGTGGTTGTGGTTGGAGGATCAGATCCGGGCCGGCCGCCTGCCGGTCGGCACCGATCAGTACAACAGCATCCAGGAGAAGCTGTTGGAGGCGCTTGCCACGCTTGCCCAGCAGCGCCTGATCGGGTCGACGATGCATTTCTCGGCCGTGCGCGAGTCCGAGGAAGATCGCGCCACGGTGCGTTACCTGCGCGATTGCGCGCACCAGGTCGGGATCACTACCCGGGAGGTGGTGATCGAAGAGATCGGCCTCGCGCGCGAGGGCTGGTTTACCGACGAGCAGGACAACGTCATCCAGACCCTGTTCAAGTTGTACCCGCTCGAGTACATGATGGAAGAACGCTTCGGGCCGGAGCTGACCACGCGCCGCATGCAACTGATCGAGCCTGCATGGAAGGCGGTGCTGAGCAACAAGGGCGTCCTGGCGCTGCTGTGGGAACGGCATGCGGGGCATCCGAACCTGTTGCCGGCCCACTTCGTAGTGCCGGGTGAAGCACCTGCTCCCGGCTGGGTACGCAAGCCGCTGCTATCGCGGGAAGGCGCCAATATCCGCATCACGACGCCCGACGGCGACTGTATCGAAACCGACGGTCCGTACAACGAAGATGCCGCCATCGTGCAGGCCTTCCATCCATTGCCCTGCTTCGACGGCAACTATCCGCTGGTGGGGTCCTGGGTGATTGCCGATACGCCCGCGGGCATCGGCATCCGTGAAGATGCCACGTTGATCACACAGAACACCTCACGGTTCGTGCCACACGCTATCGTATGACAATGTTGAAAACGCAGGGCCATGACCGTGATCGACCGCGATAAGGCCGAAGCGATGATCGGCGCCACCGTGCTGGCCGGGATCACCTACCTGGATGCCGACGGAAACGCGCTGGAACACCGGCAGTTCGCCGGGCGGGTGCTCCGCATCAACGAGGACGAAGGGGTGGTGCTGGCCAGTGCGTTGGACGGCGAAGAACTGTTTCTGCCCCCCGCGTTGGACCACTGCACGCCAGCGGCACCCGGCAACTACACCCTGCGTTCGCAGGCGCTGACCATCAGCGACCCGGATTTCCTGTGCACGTGGGACGTTCACCTCGCTCCCGGCAACGATCCCTGATCGGACGGCTTCGGCCGCCGATCCTCCCGGTCGTCGCCAAAGATGATCCGCGCGCTGCGCTGGTAGCTCCAGTACGCCACCGCCCAGTTGAGCAGCACCACGATGCGGTTGCGGAAGCCGATCAGGAAGAACACGTGCGCGGCCAGCCAGAACCACCAGGCCAGCACGCCCGACAGCTGCAGGCGCCCCAAATGCACGATGGCAGCCATGCGCCCGATCGTGGCCAGGTTGCCGAAGTCCTGGTACCTGAAACGTCCGGGCGCGGGCTTGCCGTCCAGGCGCGCGCGGATGATCGTGGCCACGTGCTTGCCCATCTGCTTGGCGGCCGGGGCCACGCCCGGGACCGGCTTGCCGTCGGCCTGGCTGATCGCGGCAAGATCGCCCGCAATGAAGATCTCGGGATGGTCGGCCAGCGTGAGGTCCGGCTGCACCGGCACACGTCCAGCGCGGTCCAGCGGTACCTCCAGGGTACGCGCCAGCGGCGATGCCGCCACGCCCGCTGCCCACACCACAGTGCGTGCCGGAACGAACTGCTCTCCCAGCTGGAAACCCTCGCTGTCGATGTCGCTCACCGCCGTGCCGGTCAGCACCTCGACACCCAGCTTCTCCAACTGTCGCCGCGCTTTCAGCGACAGCACTTCGGGGAAGCTGGACAACACCCGGGGACCTGCCTCCACCAGCCGCACCTTGGCGCTGGCCGGATCGATGTGCCGGAACTCGTTGCGCAGTGTGTGCCGCGCGATCTCGGCCAGCGTCCCCGCCAGTTCCACGCCGGTGGGGCCGCCACCGACCACCGCGAAGCTGAGCCAGGCCGCCTTGCGCGCCGGATCCGGTTCGGCCTCGGCGCGCTCGAACGCCAGCAGCAGCTTGCGGCGCAGTGCGATGGCGTCATCGAGGGTCTTCAGGCCGGGCGCGTCGGCGGCCCATTCGTCGTGCCCGAAATAGGCATGGGTGGCGCCGGTGCACAGCATCAGCATGCCGTAGCCGAGCTGGCTGCCGTCGGCCAGGGTGATCTGGCGACGTGCCTTGTCGATGGACGTCACCTCGCCCAACCGCACTTCGACGTTGCGCTGGTCGCCAAGGATGTGGCGCAGCGGTGCGGCGATATCGGGTGCGGACAGGCCGGCGGTGGCCACCTGGTACAGCAGCGGCTGGAACAGATGGTGGTTGCGACGGTCCACCAGGGTGATGCGCAGGCGCGCGCCGGCGAGCGCGCGGGTGGCCCAGAGGCCGGCGAAACCACCACCGATGACGACCAGGTGGGGCAGGGGATCGAGGGTCATGCACGGACTCCTTGGCAAGCGACGACGGGCATCGTCGCACGTACCGCGGCATGCGCACGTGCACGCCGCCGGCGAGGTTCAGCAGCCGTCTCACCTGCCGTGCCGATCGGCGTATCGTAGCGGCGCACTTCAATGATCAGGAAACCAACATGCTGAAGATCTGGGGCCGGCAAAATTCCAGCAACGTGCGCAAGGTGTTGTGGTGCGCGGAGGAAATCGGCCTGGCGTACGAGTCCATCGAGGTCGGCGGACCGTTCGGTGGCACGCAGTCGGCCGAATACGTGGCGATGAATCCCAACGGCCTGGTGCCGGTGATCGAAGACCAGGGCCTGCCGCTGTGGGAGTCCAACACCATCGTGCGTTACCTCTGCGCGCGTTACGCGCTGGGCACGCTGTACCCGGAAGACGCGATGGCGCGTGCCCAGGCCGAGAAGTGGATGGACTGGAGCACCTCGCGGATGGCGCCGCTGTACAGCGAATTGATCTGGGGCATCATGCGCACCGCTCCGGCCAACCGCGACGAAACCCGCATCAACGCCGCCGTGGTGCGTGCCGGGGAGCTGCTGGCGATGGCCGACGCGACGCTCGCGCAGCAGCCCTGGTTGTCCGGCGATCGGTTCGCCATGGGCGACATTCCGCTGGGCGCGCTGGTCTACGCGTGGTTCGAGCTGCCGATCCAGCGCCCGTCACTGCCGCACCTGGAAGCGTGGTACCAGCGCCTGCAGCAGCGCCCGGCATACGCCAAAGCGGTGATGACGCCGTTGACCTGACCGGCCCTCCAGATCTCAATACAGGTCAGTGGGATCGACGTCCAATGACCAGCGCACCTTGCGCGCCTGTGGCAGCGCGTAAACCTGCGGCATGATCTGGTCGAGCAGCGCATGCAGCGGCCGCCGCGACGGTGCCGACAGCAGCAGCTGGGTGCGTTGGTAGCCCGCGCGACGCGGCATCGGCGCCGGCATCGGGCCGAACCGCTCCACCGGGCAGTCGTGCGCAATCAGGTCGCGCACGCCGCTGAGCATGGCGTTGGCATGTTCCACCTGCTGCGCTTCGGCGCGCAGCAGGGCCAGGTGGGCGAAGGGCGGGAAGCCTGCCGCTTCGCGTTGCTGCAGTTCGGCGTCGGCGAAGGCGTGGTAACCGCCGTTGACCAGGGTTTCCAGCAATGGGTGGCCGGGGTGGTGGGTCTGCAGCCAGACCTCGCCGGCGTCGGCGGCGCGCCCGGCCCGACCGGCCACCTGGATCAGCTGCTGGGCCAGTTTTTCGCTGGCGCGGAAATCGGCCGAGAACAGTCCTTCATCGATGCCCACCACCACCACCAGGGTCAGCTTGGGCAGGTCGTGGCCCTTGGCCAGGATCTGGGTGCCGACCAGGATGCCGGGGCGATCGCCCAGAGTGGCCAGCTGGGTTTCGAGTGCATCGCGGCGGTTGGTGGTGCCCCGGTCGATGCGGATCACCGGGTGGTCGGCAAAGGCGTCCACCAGATGTTCTTCCAGCCGTTCGGTGCCGATGCCCTGCGGTTGCAGCGCCAGGCTGCCGCAGTCCGGGCATGCCAGTGGCGCCGGCTGGCGCGCGCCGCAATGGTGGCACTGCAGGCGACGCCCGCCGGCGTGGACCGTCATCGGCGCATCGCAGCGCCTGCACGGTGCGGTCCAGCCGCAGTCGTGGCAGAGCAGCACCGGCGCATAACCGCGGCGATTCTTGAACACCAGCACCTGGTTCCCGGCCTGCAGGTGGTCAGCGATGCCCTGCATCACCTCCGGCGACAGGCCGTCCTTCAGCGGCCGCTTGCGCACATCCAGCACCCGCACGATGGGCGGGCGCGCTTCGCCGGCACGCTGCTTCAGGCGCAGGTGGGTGTAGCGACCGGCCTGGGCGTTGTGCAGCGATTCCAGCGACGGCGTGGCGCTGCCCAGCACCACCGGGATGCCCAGCGCCTTGGCCCGCACCAGGGCGAAATCACGGGCGTGGTAGCGGATGCCGTCCTGCTGCTTGTAGCTGCCGTCGTGCTCTTCATCGACCACGATCAACCCGGCATTGGGCAGCGGAGTGAATACCGCCGAGCGGGTACCGACGATCACCTGGGCCTCGCCGCGGGCGGCCGCTGCCCACACCCGCGCGCGTTCGTTGTCGTTCAATCCCGAATGCAGCACGTGCACGGCAATGCCCAGGCGGCTGCGGAAGCGGGCCAGGGTCTGCGGGGTGAGCCCGATCTCCGGAACCATGACCAGCGCCTGGCGGCCGCGCGCCAGGCAGGCCACGATCGCCTGCAGGTAGACCTCGGTCTTGCCGCTGCCGGTGACGCCATCGAGCAGGAAGGCGCCGAAGCCTTCCGCGGCGGCGATCGCGGCAATCGCGCTGGCCTGTTCCGCGTTCGGGGTGGGGCCCGGTCGGAGACTGGGCAATGTGGGCTCGTGCGCAAGCGCGACACGCTCGACCAGGCCGCGTTTGCCGAGCGCGCGCGCGGCGCTGCGCCAGCCCTCGAATGCTTCGTCCAGCAGATCCTCGTCGACGCTGCCGTCGCCCAGCAGCTCGGCCAGGCGGCGCGGGCGGGTACCGCTGCGCAGCGACGCCCGCTGTTCCTGCCCGGCGGCGGTCAGCCGCCAACCCCAGTGGTGGGTGTCCGGCACCGGCTCACCCTTGCGCAGGGGCGCGGGCAGGGCAGTGCTGACAACCTCGCCCAGCGGCGCGTGGGTATAGCGGGCCAACCACTGCAGCGAGGACCAGAGTTCGCCGCCCAGCAGCGGGGCCGGGTCCAGCCACGCCTCTGCCGCGCGCAGCGCGCCGGCATCGGCCACCGTGCCGACGCCGGCCACGATGCCGACCAGTTCGCGCGCCCCGAACGGCACCCGCACCCGCCGCCCGACCATGCCCGGGTGCGGTGGCTCGCCAGGCGGGGGGGCGTAATCGAACCACTGCGGCAGCGGAACGGGCAGGGCGACCTGCAGGCTGGAGGTTGGAACAGGGGAGGCCATCGAGCCAGTGTAGCGGTCGCAGGGCGCCCTGTTCAGTCGGACAATCCCCCGCTGTCGCCGACGCCGGGAAACCTAACTACCGGCTAAATATCCGTGGCTATTGGAGATTCGGTCTTATCCACATCTTCTGTGGATAAGTCTGTGTGCGAGTGTCGAACTCCGAGCTGATTGTCAGGGAGTTCCGCGCTGATACTCGGGTTGGTCAAAAAATAGCCATACATTAAAACGCAATGGAATCAACAAGATGGCTGTGAAACAAAGCTGACACATGGGTGACGCCAGCTTCACCCTGCGGTTTTGTGCCGAATTTGTTGGTGCTGTGCACAACCTGCGCCGCTGTCAAGCCTCCGTGGGGGCCGCGTCTTCACCTGCGGCCGTCATCGGCATGCCCGGGCGCGGGCGCACTCGCTATCATTCCGGGCACTTGATGGAGTTGCTATGACGGTTGTGAACGCCCCTGTTTCCTCCACTGCAGCGGGCGCGCTTGCTGCGTTCCTGCGCGGTGTCGAACGCCGTGCCCTGGTGGTGGCCGAGCTGCAGTGCGGCGACCCGACGCTGGCCGAGCAGGCCCTGGTCGCGGTCATGCGCGCGTTCGCCGGGATAGCCAGTGACGTGCCCATGGCGCTATGGCCGGACCGGTTCTGGATCCTGCTCGCGCACCGCAATCCGATCCGGGTCCCCGCCGAGGGCGGCCAGTGGGCGCCGGAACTGGCGCACCTGCAGCACCTGGCGCCGCCTGCCCGGCTGGCGCTGTTGTTGCGGGTCGGCGGCGGGCTGGACGAGGCCGCCGCGGCGCAGATCCTGGACATGCCCGTGGCCGACTACCAGCAGGCGCTGGCTGAAGCGTGCCCGCGCGATGCGCAGGGCCACCCGGACGCCGCGGCCTGGCGCGCGCTGGCCGAGCAGGTGCAGCAGCGCCTGCGCGAGCTGCCGGCCAGCCGCCTGCAACAGCTGCACCAGCCCGCAGCGGCGCCGGCGCCCGGCCGCACCCCGGCGACCGCGTCCTGGCGTGCCCCGGCCGCCGCCGACGACGCGCGACGGCGCACGCCTGCACGTCGCGCCGGCAATCGCCGGCCGTTGTGGCGGGGGCTGTTGATCCTGCTGGTCACCACGGGCGTCCTGCTCGGCGGGGCCGCGTGGTGGAAGCACCGGCCCGCCGCCCTCCCGCCCGAAGCCAGCGTGCCCGACGGCGCGGTGTCCACCGCCGATCCGGTGGCCGTGGAACAGCTCCCGGCTGACGACCTGCCGGTGGCCGCACCGGCTGATCCGGTGCATGCCGCCAGCGATACGGCGATGCTGGCCGACCCCGACCTGATGTTGGCCCGCGACGCCGACCTGTATGCCTGGTTCGCGGCCGGCGGCCCGATGCCGGTGGACGAATCGCAATCCCAGCCCAGTCGCCCCGAACCTGCCACTGCCGGCCTGGAGACGGCTGCCGCTGATGAATAAGCCGTTCCTGTTGTTCGCCCTGTGCCTCTGCGCGGGCGCCCACGCCGCACCGCAGCCGCTGCCGCTACCATCGCCAGCGGCAACCACCCCCATCCCGACCACGGCGCCGGCCATCCCAGCCACCCCGGCGGCGCTGGACCCTGCGCAGCTGCGCGACCTGCGCAGCCGCTACGCGCAGTGGCAGGCCCTGCCCGAATCCGAGCGCGCCCGCATTCGTGACGCTGCACGCCGGGTGGCCGCCTTGCCTGCGGCGCAGCAGCAGGCGCTGCGTGCGGGTTTCGACCAGCAGGACCAGCGCTTCCGCGACGGCTGGCGGCTGGGCCCGCAGCTGGGACAGCACTTCCCCAAACTGCAGGGCCTGTTCGGCTACCTGCCCGCCGCGCAGCGCGAGCCGGCCCTGGCAGCCCTGCGCCAGCTCAACGAGGGCCAGCTCGCCCAGCTCATCCTGATCGCCCAGCGTACGCCACCGCAGGAGCGCGACCACGTGCGCGACCAGTTCCTCGGCCTGGCCCCCGCCGCGCGCGATGCCTGGCTGCGGGAAAATGTAGTGCGGTAAGCGTAAGATGACCGGCCGCAACCCGGTGCCTGTGCCCTCCGCGCGCTGCCGCAGTCTGCGTTCCGTGATCCCATGTCTACCGTTACCTCCACGCCGCGCCTTTCCCGGGAAGTGCGCGCCACCGGCCTGCTTGCGTTGCCGCTGGTGCTCGGCCACATCTCGACCGGCCTGATTTCCTTCGTCGACAACGTCATCGCCGGTCACCACGGCACCCAGACCCTGGCGGCCGTCACCATCGGCACGGCCCTGCTGTGGCTGCCGATGCTGATCCCGATCGGCACCCTGATCTCGCTCACCGCGTCGGTGTCGCAGCTGCATGGTGCCGGGCGCGAGCGCGAGATCGGCCCGCTGTTCCGCCAGGCGCTGTGGCTGGCGCTGGGACTGGGCCTGATCATGTTCACCTTCCTCACGGTGGTGCCGCCGCTGCTGCCGGCGTTCGGCATCGCGCCGGACATCGTGCCCGGCGCGACCGCGTTCCTGCACGCCGTGCGCTGGGGTGGACCGGCGCTCACGCTGTATTTCTGCATGCGCTACCTCAGCGAAGGCATGCACTGGACGCTGCCGACCATGCTGCTGGGCTTCGGCGGCCTGCTGGTGCTGGCGCCGCTGGGCTACGTGCTGTGCTACGGCAAGCTGGGCTTCCCGGAAATGGGCGCCGAAGGCCTGGGCATCGCCTCGGCCACCATGATGTGGATCCAGGCGCTGTGCTTTGCCACCTACCTGTGGAAAACCAGGCGCTTCGCCCACCTGGAACTGTTCTCGCACGTGGAGCTGCCGCGCTGGGCGGCGATCTGGGACCTGCTGCGCACCGGGCTGCCGATCGGCATCACCGTGTTGATGGAGGGCGGGCTGTTCATCGTCACCGCGCTGCTGATCGGCCGCCTGGGTGCGACCGAGGCGGCTTCGCACCAGATCGCGATCAACGTGGCGCAGCTGTGCTTCATGATCCCGATGGGCGTGGCCGAAGCCACCACCGTGCGGGTCGGCCATGCGGTGGGCAGCGGCAACGGACTCGGCGTGCGTCGCGCATCCATCGCCGGGCTGCTGATCATCCTGGGCACGCAGACGCTGTCGGCCCTGGTGCTGCTGTTCGGGCACGATGCCATCGTCGGCGTCTACACCGCCGACCTGGGCGTGGCCGCGCTGGCCTCGACCCTGCTGCTGTATGCCGCCGCGTTCCAGTTCCCCGACGGCATCCAGGTGCTCTCCGCCGGCGCCCTGCGCGGGCTGAAGGACACCCGCGTGCCCATGTTCATCGCCATGTTCTCTTACTGGGGGCTGGGCATGCCGCTCGGGGCCGGGCTCGGCCTGGGCCTGGGCATGGGGCCGCAGGGCATGTGGCTGGGCCTGATCCTGGGCCTGACCGCCGCGGCGATCCTGATGGCATGGCGGCTGCGCGTGAGCAGCCGTCGTGTCGGAAGTGGACTGCCGGCTGCCATCACATAAACCCGGCCTGACGGCCCCCTTACTTGTGTCCGATGCCGCCCTGTCCGGCAGCGGCTATGCTGGTACCACGGCACGAAGCCAATTGGAGTTTTCCCCATGAACCAACCCGTGCGTCGCAATCCCGTCGCCAGCTTCTTCATCGGGCTGTGGGATGTGATGAACTTTACCCGCAGGCTGATCCTCAACCTGTTGTTCTTCGGCCTGCTGTTCCTGATCCTGGTCCTGTTCGTGGTGGCCATGGGCAAGGGGGCCAGCAGCAACCGCGCGCTGCAGGACCGCACCTCGCTGGTGATCGCGCCGGAAGGCCGCCTGGTCGAGCAGTTCAGTGCGGACCCGGTCAGCCGGGCGCTCGCAAAGGCCATTGGCGACAACAGCGCCGAGGAAGTGCAGCTGCGCGATCTGCTCCGTGCGCTGGATGCGGCACGCGAAGACAAGAAGATCGAACGGGTGGTGCTGCAGCTGGACAAGCTGCAGCCGAGCGGTTTCGCCTCGATGCGCGAAGTGGCCGCCTCGCTGCAGGCGGTGCGTGCCGCCGGCAAGCAGGTCGTGGCTTACAGCGACAACATGAGCCAGTGGCAGTACCTGCTGGCCGCGCAGGCCGATGAGATCTACCTCGACCCGATGGGCGGGGTGGTACTGGAGGGCCTGGGCCGCTATCGCCAGTACTTCCGCACCGGCCTGCAGGACAAGCTGGGCGTGGACGTGCATCTGTTCAAGGTCGGCGAATACAAGTCCGCTGCCGAACCGTATGTACTCGATGCCGCCTCGCCGCAGGCCAAGGAAGCGGACCTGTTCTGGATGAACGACGTGTGGCAGCGCTACCTGGCCGATATCGCCAAGGCACGCAAGCTGGACGCCGCGCAGCTGGCCGCCGGCATCGACACGATGCCGGAAGGCATCGCCGCCGCCGGTGGCGACCTGGCCAAGTTCGCGCTGCAGCAGAAGCTGGTGGACGGTCTGAAGACCCGCGAGGAAGTCGAGGACCTGCTGGCCGACCGTGGCGTTGCCGACGAGGACGCCGACGGTGGCTTCCGCAACATCGACCTGGACGGCTACCTGGCCCAGCTCGACCTGCGCCGCTCGCCGGTGGACTCACGTCCGCAGGTGGCGGTGGTGGTGGCCTCGGGCGAGATCGCCGGTGGCGACCTGCCGGCGGGCCGGGTCGGCGGCGAGTCGACCTCCGCGCTGCTGCGCGAAGCGCGCGACGACGACAACGTTAAGGCCGTGGTGCTGCGCGTGGATTCGCCCGGCGGCGAAGTGTTCGCCTCCGAGCAGATCCGCCGTGAAGTCGTGGCGCTGAAGGCTGCGGGCAAGCCGGTGGTGGTGTCGATGGGCGACCTGGCTGCGTCGGGCGGTTACTGGATCAGCATGAATGCCGACCGCATCTATGCCGATCCCTCGACCATCACCGGTTCGATCGGCATCTTCGGCATGATCCCGAACCTGTCGCGTTCGCTCGACAAGATCGGCGTGCATACCGACGGCGTGGGGACCACCCGCTTCGCGGGGGCCTTCGACATCACCCGTCCGATGGATCCGGCAGTGGGCCAGGTGATCCAGTCGGTGATCAACAAGGGCTATGCCGATTTCACCGGCAAGGTAGCCGATGCACGCAACAAGCCGGTCGAGGCGGTGGACGAAGTCGCCCGTGGCCGTGTGTGGAGCGGCGCGCAGGCCAAGGAGCGCGGCCTGGTCGATGCTTTCGGCGGCCTCAAGGACGCCGTCGCCGATGCAGCCAACCGCGCCAAGCTGGGCGGCCCGGACAAGGTGCGCGTGCGCTACATCGAGAAGGCGGCCACCCCGTTCGCACAGTTCCTCAGCGGCTTTGCCGGCAGCCACGCCGGTGCCTGGATGCTGGGCGAAACCGGCATGGCGCGGATCATGCTGGCCCGGTCGATGCCGGAAGTGGACACCCAACTGCGCTTCGTCGAAGACGCCGCCCGCGACCCGCGCGGCAGCGCCCCGGTGAAGGCACTGGCCTACTGCTTCTGCGGGTTCTGATGGCGGATCACGACCAACGGTCGTGATCTACCCGATGCGATCGTCCCGGCAGGTCACCACCGTTGGTGGTGACGCGCTTCAACAAAAAACCCGGCCAAGGCCGGGTTTTTTATTCCTTACCGGCCCGCTTCGACCTCGTCGGCGGCGCTGGTGTCCGGTGCTTTTTCCAGCGTATCGCGCGCGGCCTTGGCCTTGTCCAGCGGCTGCTGCATGGCGTCACGCAGCGCCGTGGCCTGCGGTTCGGGTGGCTTGTCCGGTGCCGGAGGCACCGGCCGGTTGCAGCCGCACAGCGCGAGCAGGCAGGCCAGCGGCAGGACGATACGGATCAACATGGCAACCTCGCGGGCAAGCCCAGGGAAGCGCAGTGTCGCACCGCTTTGCCAGCCCATGTGTGATGGGGTGCGCCGCACGGGCATGGGCGGTATCCTCCCCGCAGCGTTGGATGCGGTGTCCGGCGCAGGACGTACAGGGCCGTGGCCCAGGGCAGGAGAAGCAGGTGAGCGCGCATCGTTGGCGACTGGATGGACAGACCGCATTGATCACCGGTGCCAGTGCCGGTATCGGCCTGGCGATCGCGCGCGAGTTGCTGGGTTTCGGTGCCGACCTGCTGGTCGTCGGCCGCGACGCCGATGCACTGGAAATGGCCCGCGACGAACTGGCCGACGCCTTTCCCGACCGGGAAATCCACGGCCTGGCGGCCGACGTGTCCGATGACGAAGACCGTCGCGAGATCCTGGACTGGGTGGAGGACCACAGCGATGGCCTGCACCTGCTGATCAACAATGCCGGCGGCAACATCACGAAGGCGGCCACCGAATACACCGAAGACGAATGGCGGGGGATCTTCGAGACCAACCTGTTCTCGGCCTTCGAGCTGTCGCGTTATGCGCACCCCCTGCTGGCGCGCCACGCGGCGTCGGCCATCGTCAACGTGGGCAGCGTGTCCGGCCTCACCCACGTGCGCAGCGGTGCGGTATACGGCATGACCAAGGCGGCCATGCACCAGATGACGCGCAACCTGGCGGTGGAATGGGCTGAAGACGGCATCCGGGTCAACGCGGTGGCGCCCTGGTACATCCGCACCCGCCGCACCTCCGGTCCGCTTTCCGACCCGGATTACTACGACCAGGTCATCGAGCGCACGCCGATGCGGCGCATTGGCGAGCCCGATGAAGTCGCGGCGGCGGTGGGATTCCTGTGCCTGCCCGCGGCCAGTTACATCACCGGCGAATGCATCGCGGTGGACGGCGGTTTCCTGCGCTACGGGTTCTGACGCGTACGCACCAGCGGTGCGTACCTAGCCCGGTACGGCGCAGCTGCTCGCGGCCAGCACCGCCTGCAGGCGGCTGCGTTCAGCCGCGGCGTCGGCGGCCTTGTCGGGCGAGGCGAAGCGCTCGCGGCCGCGCGCGTCGCGGAAGCGCTGCTGCCATGCATTGCAGCGCTGTTCTTCGGCAATCGGCTCGCACGCGTCGCGCACCACTTCGCAGCTGGCGGCATTGACCGGCGTGTTGCCGCCCAGGCCGGTGACCGCGAGCAGCTCGCAATGCGGTGGCGCGGGCTCGAGCTCATGCAGGTAGCGCCCGCCGTCCCGGCCCTGGCACTGGTAGATCTCCGGCAGCGGCGACGTCGGTTTTCCGTCGACCGGTATCTCGTCGCCCGGCTTGGGCAGGTTGGCACTGTCCAGGATCGCGGTACCGGTGGGCACGACGTAGGCCTCCGAGATGTCGCGTTCCATCGGCCTGGCCTTGCCGGGCACCTGCGGCGGCAGGGTCGCCGGTGGTTCGGGCCGCGCCGCCGGGGCGGTCGGCGGCTGCGGCATCGGCGACGGAGTGGGGCTGGTGGACACCGTCACCTCGGTACGTGCCGGTGCGGCGTTGCTGCGCTGGATGACCTGGTGGCTGCCGGCCGGGCACGGGCTGCCCTGCAGGGTCACCTTGTCGTCGGCATCGGTACAGCGGAACACGATGCCGCCCTCGGCCATGGCCGACGACGACGCCACGCACAGCAACAGGAGCCAGCCGGGTTTCATCGGCGCAGGATACAAGAAACACCGCGACGGCTGCAGGTCACCTGCAGTCGCGATCCAGCCGTGCATCCACGCCACGCTGTTCGCGGCTGATCGCATCGCGTTCGCCCTGCAGCGCGCTGTTGTAGCGCCGCACCAGTTCCCAGCGGCGGTCGCGCAGGATCGAACAGACTTCGCTGGCCGGCAGGGGGTGGCACTGATCTCGCACCAGTACGTTGCCACCGGGCACCACCACGTCGTGGTAGGTCCCGGGATAGCCCGAGCCTTCGGTCTGCCACTGAGTGCTGCCGCTGCCTACGGTGAAGCTGCCGCCGCCGCGCGAACCACCGCCGGAAACCGTGAGCGAGCCACCACTGGACGTCACCGAACCGCTGCCCATCGGTGCGATCGGTGGCAGCGGACGTGGTCCGGGTCCCGGTCCATGGCCCGGGGGCGGACGTACGCCGCCCGGGCCACGCCCGGGCAGCCATGCGCTGGTCCACACCGGCACCCAGCGCGGATTGCCTTCGCTGGTTTCGCTGGTGTAGCGGCTGCCGTCGTCGCGGATGCATTCGTACATCGGCTGCGGTGGCTGCACCTGCACGTAGCGCACCTCGCGTCCGGGTGCGGCAGGCGCCGGCGTGGCGGGGGCGCGATCGCTGCGCACCACGCTCGGCGCGGGATCGCGCGGCCGCTGCATCTCGCGCACTTCCTGGCGGCCGTCGCGGCAGGGGGCATCCTGCAGCGATACCGCCCCGTTACTGCCTACGCAGCGGTAGACACGCACGCTGCTGTCCTGCGCCGCCAGCGGGGCGCTGCAAAGCAGCAACAAGTACAGCGGGAAGGCGGGGTGTGGGCGCATGGCCGCAGTGTGCGGCCTTGCCTGTGCAGGCGCAAAGAACGCCATGCGGCTCAGGTGCGCAGGACCTGGCCGGTGAGGGCGTCGCGGATCGGGGTGGGCTGGTCCAGGCCACCGGTGGCGCCGTCAACCAGCCCGTCCAGGTCGCGCAGCAGGTTCGGGTCCAGTTCCGCGCGACCACGCGCTGGCGGCCGGCCGGCCAGGTTGGCGCTGGTGGACACCAGCGGCCCGCCCCAGGCCCGGCACAGCGCCGCCACCAGCGGGTGCGCGCTGATCCGTACGGCAATGCCGCTGTGTTCGCCGGTGATCCAGCGCGGGGCGCGCGGGCCTGCGGGGAGGATCCAGGTATGCGCACCGGGCCAGGTGGCCAGCACTTCGGCGCGGCGCCCGGGCGGCAGGGCGTCTACCTGCACCCACCCGTCCAGCTGGGTCAGCGCGGCAGCCACCAGGATCATGCCCTTCTCCACCGGGCGCTGCTTGAGCTGCAGCAGCTTCAGCACGGCGGCCTGGTTGCCCGGATCGCAGCCAAGCCCCCACACCGCTTCGGTGGGGTAGGCGATGACAGCGCCGGCGCGCAGCGCGGCAGGGGCGGTATCTACGGTGAGTTCTTTCATTGCCAGGACCCTTCCGCTGCGTCGGGTGTACGCCCGACCAACGGTCGGGCGCTACCTGTCTCAGGCCTTCTTGGTGGCGGCCTTTTTGACCGCTGCCTTCTTGGCGGGCGCCTTCTTGGCAGGCGCTTTCTTTGCCGCGGCCTTCTTCGTCGCCGCCTTCTTGGCTGGCGCCTTCTTGGCGGCCGCCTTCTTCTGTGCCGCTTCCTTCTTCACCGCAGCCCTCTTGGCCACGACCTTCTTGGCCGCCTTCTTGCCGAAGCCCTTGCGCACCGGCTTGCCGGTTTCTTCCATCAGCTGCTGCACCTCGGCCAGGGTCAGCGACGCCGGCTCGCGATCCTTCGGGATCTTGCCGTTCATCTTGCCGTCGCTCAGGTACGGGCCGAAACGGCCGTTCAATACCTGGATCTCGCTGCCGTCGAATTCCTTGATGATCCGGTTGCGGGCGATCTCTTCCTTCTCTTCGATCAGGAACACCGCGCGGGCCAGGTCGATGGTGTAGGGGTCGTCTTCCTTCTTCAACGAGGCGTAGGTGCTGCCGCGCTTGGCGAACGGGCCGAAGCGGCCGATGCCCACGCTGACGTCCTCGCCCTTGTCCTCACCCAGCGCGCGCGGCATCAGGAACAGCTCCAGCGCGTCTTCCAGGTTGATGGTGTGCATCGACTGGCCCGGGCGCAGCGAGGCGAACTTGGGCTTGTCCTCGGCGTCCTCGGCGGTGCTGCCGATGGCTGCGTACGGCCCGAAGCGGCCAAGCCGCACGCTGACCGGCTTGCCGGTCTTGGGGTCGGTACCGAGCTCGCGCGCGCCACTGGCCTCGGCGCGATCGACCGATTCCTTCTTCTCTTCCACCAGCTGGTTGAAGGGTTCCCAGAAGCGGGCCATCAACGGAATCCAGTCTTCTTCGCCACGCGACACCGCATCGAGCTCGTCTTCGAGCTTGGCGGTGAAGTCGTAGTCCACGTACTGGGTGAAGTGGCTGGAGAGGAACTTGGACACCGCCCGACCGACGTCGGACGGACGGAAGCTGCGGCCCTCCATCTCCACGTACTTGCGGAACAGCAGGGTCTGGATGATCGACGAATAGGTCGACGGCCGGCCGATGCCATATTCTTCCAGCGCCTTGACCAGCGCCGCTTCGGTGAAGCGCGGCGGCGGCTGGGTGAAGTGCTGTTCGGCGATGATGCGGTCCAGCGGCACGCGGTCGCCCGGCTTCATCGCCGGCAGCTTGCGGCCCTCGTCGTCGTCGTCGGCGCTCTTGCTGTCCTTGCCTTCCTCGTACACGGCCAGGAAGCCGGGCACCACCACGGTGGTGCCGCTGGCGCGGAACACGTGCTCGCTGCCGGCAGAGAGATCGACACTGACGGTATTGAGCGTGGCCGGGATCATCTGGCTGGCCACGGCGCGCTTCCAGATCAGCTCGTACAGCTTGCGCTCGTCGTCGGTGAGGTAACGCGAGACCTGCGCCGGGGTCCGCAGGGCCGAGGTCGGGCGCACCGCTTCGTGCGCTTCCTGGGCGTTCTTGGACTTGGTCTGGTAGGTATTGGGCTTGTCCGGGAGCGCGGCAATGCCGTAGTCGCGGGCGATCACGTCGCGGATTTCCGCCAGCGCGTCCTGCGACAGGCTGACCGAGTCCGTACGCATGTACGAGATCAGGCCCACGGTGCCTTCGTCGCCGATGGCCACGCCTTCATACAGTTTCTGCGCCACCTGCATGGTCTTGCGGGTGGTGAAGCCCAGCTTGCGCGAGGCCTCCTGCTGCAGGGTGGAGGTGGTGAACGGTGCCGCCGGGCGCCGCTTGCGCTCCTTGCTGGCCACGTCGGTGACATGCAGCGCGCCCTGCGCGGCCTGCTGGATGCGCAGGCGGGCGGCTTCGGCGGTGTCACCGTCGGTCACGGTGAACTGTTCGAACTTCTGCCCGTCCAGCTTGATCAGGCGCGCATTGAAATGCTGCGAGGGATGCGCGCAGGCGGCATCGATGCTCCAGTACTCGCGGGCGATGAAGGCTTCGATCTCTTCCTCGCGCTCCACGATCATGCGCAGCGCCGGGCTCTGTACGCGGCCGGCGGACAGGCCGCGCTGGACCTTGCGCCACAGCACCGGTGACAGGTTGAAGCCGACCAGGTAATCCAGCGCGCGACGCGCCTGCTGGGCATCGACCAGGTCGCTGGCGATGGCGCGCGGGTGGTTCATGGCCTCCTTGATCGCACGCGGAGTGATCTCGGTGAAGACCACGCGCTGCATCGGCTTGTCCTTGACCAGCCCGCGTTCCTTCAGGATCTCGGCGATGTGCCAGCTGATCGCCTCGCCTTCGCGGTCCGGGTCGGTGGCCAGGAAGATGTCGTCAGCGCCCTTGGCAGCCTTGGCGATGGCATCGACGTGCTTCTCGTTCTTGTCGATCAGGTCGTAGCGCATCGCGAAGTTGTTGTCGGGGTCGACCGCACCTTCCTTGGGGACGAGGTCGCGCACATGCCCATACGAGGCCAGGACGGTGAAGTCCTTGCCGAGGTATTTGTTGATCGTCTTGGCCTTGGCAGGCGATTCGACGATGAGCAGGTGCTTGGGCATGTCGTTGATTTCTGTGGGCAGCAGCCCGGGGGAGGGCGCTAGGGTGGAGCAAAAGGCCGCATTAGTGAAGGGCAGCCGTCGATTTCCATAAACTGAACGCCCGGTTATGCGCCGGGCGTTCAGGTTTTGCGCCTGTTAGAGGAATCACGCCGGGGCCGCCCATGTCAAGCGGCCGGGTGTGAGGGCCGCTCAGGACATGGTGGAGGCAATCACCCCGAACATGGCGATCACCAGGCCGATGCTGGCCACGGTCAGGATGCCGCTGATGACCAGGATCACGATGGTCACCGTACCCAGTCCGCGTTCCTGGAAGCCGGCATTTTCGGTGAAGGCCCACTTGTCCACCACCAGGGTGTCGCACAGCATGTCGTGCAGCGCCTGCTTGCGCTCGGTGAAGGCGGCCATGATGAAGCCGATCATCAGGGTGAGGCTGCTCAGGATGAAGCCGAAGTAGCGGCCGACGCCGCGCAGGAAGGTGATCCGCTCACCATCGCTGCGCACGACCTTGATGCCGACAGCCATCTTGCCCAGGGTGGCGCCGCCCTTGGAGGCGTGGAAGCCGGCGTAGTAGCCGATGCCGATCACGAAGCCGCCCAGCATCGCCACCATGCTCAGCACGACCGCCAGGGTCTCGTTGCCGCTGGCCGCGCCGATCAGGTTGAACACCAGGCTGACCGGGACGTTGATGATGGCGACCACGACCGAATCCAGGAAGTACGCCGCATAGCGTTTCCAGAAGCCGGCATAGACCACCTCGCCGCCGGTGACCACGGCGCTGCCGTAGCTGTCGGTTGCGCCCGGCGCGGTGTACGGCGAGTAGGTGCCACCACCGGTACCGGGAAGCGGCGCAGTGCCGTTGTCGATGGCGCTGTAGTCACCGCGCAGGTCGAAACCGCTGCCGAGGTTTTCGCTCGCGCTGTTCAGGTTCTGCAGCTGCAGTTCGTCCACCGCTTCGGACACCGGCTTCCACTGCGGGTAGCCTTCGCGCCAGACCAGCGTGGTGAGGCTGATCTCGCCGCGCTGGAAGCGTTGGCGCAGCTCTTCGGCCAGCAACGGGCCCTGGCGCTGCTGGCCTTCGGCGTAATACCACTCAGTCATTGCGTACTTCCCCTTCTGGATTCATCCGTAAATTGTGAAGATGCGGCTCAGCCGCGGCATTGCGCCGGGACGTACTTCGTGTCCAGATCGCTGCTGCACGTCCACTCCTGGCTCTGCATGTCGTACTCGAACCAGAGCATCTTGCCATCCAGCGCGCGTTTGTCCGGCACCGAGAACTCCATTTCGATGCCGCACTTGTCTTCGCCGAAGCGGCCGATGCGCACCGCACCCACGTACTCGGCGGCATAGGAGGTGGGGCTCTGGAAGCCGTCGTCGCCGTTGACCGGGCAGCGCTCGGTGTCCATCGCGAACACGGTGACCTGGTTCTTCAACTGCGACACGATGCCCACCGCATTGGCCACCTTGGCGCGATGCAGGTAGTCGTTGTACGCAGGAATCGCGATTGCGGCGAGGATGCCCATGACCACCAGGAAGCCGATGCCCAGCACCAGCCCGATCACCAGGCAGCCGGAGGTCTTCTTCGGCGGGGGCGCGGTACGGGCGTACGCGGGTGAGGCGGCATAGGCGGGCGCCGGGCCCGGCACTGCGTTGCGCGGTTCAGGCGTATCGAAACCGGGAATGCGCGGCGGGGTTGGCACGGCCGGCTCCAGCACCGGTGCGTCCGGGGCAGGTTCGACGGCCGGCGGCGGTGCGATCACCAGGCCCAGCTCGTCGGCCACGCTGCCCAGGGGCTGCCACTGCGGCAGCCCGTCGCGCCAGACCAGCGTGTCCAGCGCGATGCGGCTGGACTGGTACAGCGCGATCAACTCTTCAGACGCCAGCGGACCGCGCTGCTGACGATTTCCTTCTGCATAGAACCACTGGCTCACTATCCATTCCCCTGAATGCGCAAGGCGCCCAGTGTACGGTCAGTGAAGCGGTTCCGGTTCGTCCACGAACATCTGGGTTTCCATCCAGGCGTAGGCGGCTTCGGCGCCGGGCTGGTTGAACAGCACCATCAGCACCACCCACTTCAGGTCGTCCAGGTCCAGTTCGTCCTGGTCCAGGGCCATGGCCCGGTCCAGCACCAGCTCGCGCTGGTTGGCGTCGAGGATGCCGTGCTGTTCCAGGAACATCAGGAAGCCGCGGCCTTCCACGTCGAGCTTGTCCAGCTCCGGACCATGGAAAATGCGCACGGGACCGTCGACCCGGGCAACGCTGACCGCCGGCCGCTGTTCGGCCAGGGCATCGAGCCAGTCGAACGCCTTGTTGATCTCGGTGGGGCTGAAGCCGGCCTGTATCAGGCTGTTCTGGAGGGTATCGCGATCACGGACGATGTCCGCGTCTTCGCTGAAATAGTGTTCAAACAGGTACAGCAGGACATCCAGAATGCTCTCTTTCATTGCCCCTCGGCCTGCGTCGACGACGCTGTGGAGGTGAAGAAACTAGGGTTTTCGACAGTAGCGGCCATGTCTGGCAACCACCTTTCCATCCAGTTCCATGATCAGCAGCATGGCCGACAGCTGCGTTGCCGTCAATCCGCTGCGCTGGATCAATGAATCCATACCCGTTGGGTTTTCATCCAGGACTTTCCACAAGCGCTGGTAGTCCGGTGGGAGAGAGGGGGAGGCGGCAGTCGGTGCTGGCCGTGCCTGTTCAGTGGGGGCGCCCAGGCGCGAACGCAAGGCCTGGCCCAGCCGGTCGGCGATCCCGCCCAGCCCGGCAGCCACCTCGGCCGGGGCCTCGACCAGCTGCGCGCCGTCCCGGATCAGCCGGTGGCAGCCGCGGGCGCGCGGATTGCGGACCGAGCCGGGCAGGGCGAACACCTCGCGCCCGGCCTCGGCGGCCAGCCGGGCGGTGATCAGCGCCCCCGAGCGCAGGGCCGCCTCGATCACCAGCGTGCCCAGGGTCAGCCCGGCCACGATCCGGTTGCGGGCCGGGAACTGGCCCGGGCGCGCTGCGGTGCCGGGCGGGTACTCGCTCACCACCGCACCCTGTTCGGCGATCCGGGCTTGCAGGTCGGCGTGCTGGGGCGGGTAGGCCAGGTCCAGGCCGGTGGCCACCACCGCCACGGTGCGTCCGCCGGCGGTATCCAGCGCCGCCTGGTGGGCGCGCGCATCCACCCCTGCGGCCAGCCCACTGACCACGGCCAGCCCGCTGCGGGCCAGTGCGGCGGAGAATTCCGCCGCCAGCTCGGCGCCACTGGGCGAGGGCGTGCGGCTGCCGACCACGGCGACGCCCGGATGCCACAGCGCGGCAGGGTCGCCGGCAATGAACAAGGCCAACGGCGCGGTGTCGAGCTCGCGCAGCAGGCACGGGTAGTCGGCATCGCCGGCCGCGAGCAGGTGGCGACCGGGGTGTTCCAGCCAGGCAAGGGCGCGGGCGAGCGCGCGCGGGTCGGGCAGGGCGAGCAGGGCACGCTGCTCGGGCGTGCACCCGGCGGCGCGCCAGGCGGACGGGCCGGCGCGCAGGGCGGCTGCGGGGTCGTCGAAGCGGGACAGCAGCAGGCGGCGCGGGGCGATGGCGCCCCCGGCCAGGACCAGGCGCAGCAGCGCCTCGGTGGAACAGTTCAGTTCGGCAGGCATCCGCTCAGGCTAGCCCGCATACGACGACGGCGCCCTGGGGCGCCGTCGCGTTGTTGCGTCAGGTTTTACGGTTACTGCGCGTCGGGGTGCTTGGCCGAATAGCCGACCAGGACCGGCTTCACGCCCTGCATCACCAGCGCGTAGCTGACCTTGTCGAAGGTGCGGAACACCATCGCGTGGGCGGCGTACTCATCCGGCAGCGAGACCCGGCCGGCACCGGAGGTGAGCGAGTCGTCCATGCGCGAGGAGTTCGGGTACTGCATGCGGTGTGCCACGTGACGACCCTGGCGCCACAGCGACACTACGGTGCCGTTGTCGATGCCGTTGGCGCTGCCGGCCGAGATCGCGATGACATCGCGCGGGCCGCCGGACAGGTACATGTCCGTCACCGCCAGCACGCGCATGTCCAGGCCTTCGGTCTGGGCGGCAGGTGCGTGCGGGAAGAACTGCAGGTCGTACGGGTTGGCCTCGACCGGGACCAGGCGGTCGCCGGCACGGACTTCGCGACCGTCGACCCGGCCCTGCAGCGCCAGCGTGGTCACTTCGGACTGGCCGTCGGCCAGCTTGACCACGGTGCCCACGTTCAGCTGGGCCAGCTCGTAGCCCAGCATCTCGTTGCGCTTGCTGGGCGCGGCCACGAAGTTCTTCCACAGGTTGCCGCTGCCGGGGGTGACATCGCCATTGGCGGTCAGGTCCTCGGTCGGCTTGGGCAGCGAGTAGCGCACGGTCGGACGGACCACCGCCCAGCGCTGGCCCACTTCGGCGCCGTCCAGGCCGCGTACGTAGGCGGTCTGGCCGGTGGTGGCGCGCAGCCGGTTGTCTTCCAGGGCAACCACGTAGGGCAGCGAGTCGATCTCGTCCACCACGCTGAGCTGCTTCAGGAAGGGTTCGATCTGGTCCAGCGGCAGCGCGTTGATCGGCTGTTCCTGGCGCGGGCCGGGCTGGGCCACGACGCGATCCAGGTAGGCCAGGCTCAGCACGTCGCCCGGATAGATCAGGTGCGGATTCTTGACCTGCGGGTTGGCCTGCCAGATTTCCGGCCACAGCCACGGCTTTTTAAGGAAGCGCGCGGAAATGTCCCACAAGGTATCGCCCTTCTGGACGACGTAGGTTTCCGGGTGCCCGCCATTCACTTCAACGGCGGTAGCATAGGTAGCGACGGTCAGCATCGCGACGGCGAGGACCGTACGAGTTCTTTCAAACATAGGTGTGGTGCCTGATTCCCCAACAGGTTCGCGCACTATAGTCCAGAAACCGGGGCGCAGGGCAAGCGTTGGCGATAGAATTGCGACGTACGCCGCTTTAAGGGCGCCCCCAAACGGTATTTGCCATGGCCATCCTGCCCATTCTTGAGTTCCCGGACCCGCGCCTGCGCACCAAGGCCGCGCGGATCGACGCCGCCGAAGTGACCACGCCGGCCTTCCAGACCCTGCTCGACGACATGTTCCAGACCATGTACGACGCCCCCGGCATCGGCCTGGCGGCGTCCCAGGTCGACGTCCACAAGCGTTTCATGGTGATCGACGTCAGCGAAGAGAAGGACACCCCGCTGGTGTTCATCAACCCGGAGATCGTCACCAGCGAAGGTGGCCAGGTCTACCAGGAGGGGTGCCTGTCGGTCCCCGGCATCTTTGCCGACGTGACCCGCGCCGACACCATCACCGTGCGCTTCCTGGACCGCCAGGGCGTGGCCCAGGAGCTGACCACCGATGGCCTGCTGGCGGTCTGCGTGCAGCATGAGATGGACCACCTGGACGGCAAGCTGTTCATCGACTATCTGTCGCCGCTCAAGCGCGAGATGGTCCGCAAGAAGCTGGCCAAGTCGCGCAAGCACGTTGCCTGACCTGGCCACGGGCGTGGCAGCGCGGTTCGCCCGCGCGCCGCGACCGGTTGCTCGGCGCCGTGATCCGGCGCCGTTTTTCTTTCTGCAAGTGGGAACGCCATGAAGATTGTCTTTGCCGGAACGCCTGAGTTCGCCGTGTCTTCGCTGCGCGCTGCCGCACGCCACCATGAAGTGGTGGGCGTCTACACCCAGCCGGACCGCCCGGCCGGTCGTGGCCGCGGACTGATGCCCTCGCCGGTGAAGCTGGAAGCGATCGCCCGTGGCATTCCGGTGTTCCAGCCGGAATCGCTGAAGTCCGCCGACGCCCAGCAGCAGCTGCGCGAGCTGCAGCCGGACCTGATGGTGGTAGTCGCCTACGGGCTGATCCTGCCCAAGGCGGTGCTGGCCATTCCGACCCATGGCTGCTGGAACGTGCATGCCTCGCTGCTGCCGCGCTGGCGCGGCGCTGCGCCGATCCAGCGCGCCATCCAGGCCGGCGATGCCGAAACCGGCGTCTGCCTGATGCAGATGGAAGCCGGCCTGGACACCGGTCCGGTGCTGCTGCGCCAGCACACGCCGATCCAGAGCGGCGAACTGGGTGGATCGCTGCATGACCGCCTGGCCGAGCTGGGCGCGCAGGTGCTGTCCGACGGCCTCGGCCTGCTGCGCGCCGGCCTCAAGCCGATCGCACAGCCGCAGCCGGAGCAGGGAGTGACCTACGCGCACAAGCTGGACAAGGCCGAGGCGCGGCTGGACTGGTCCGGCGACGCCCAGGCGCTGGAGCGCACCGTGCGCGCGTTCAACCCATGGCCGATCGCCGAAGCGCAGCTGGCCGGCGAGCGGGTGCGCATCCATGGCGCGGTGGCTTTGGCCGACAACCAGGGCAAGGCGCCGGGCACCCTGCTGGCCGCCGGCCGCGAAGGCATCGACATCGCCTGCGGCCAGGGCGCGTTGCGCCTGCGGGTGCTGCAGCGCGAAGGCGGCAAGGCGATCACCGCCGCCGACTACCTCAACGCACGTCGCGACCTGGTCGTGGGTAACTGAGATGGCACAGCCCCGCGCAAGCCAATCCTTGTCCGCGCTGGCCCCGGGCGTCCCCACGCGGGTGCTTGCCGCGCGCGTGCTGGCCCAGGTGATCGGCCGCGGCCGCTCGCTCAAGGCCGAACTGAACACCGCCCTGCCCAGCCTGGACGACAGCCGCGACCGCGCCCTGCTGGAAGCGCTGTGCTTTGCCGTGCTGCGCCGGCGCAACGCGTACGACGCGGCGCTGGCGCAGTGGATGCAGCGCCCGCTCGGCGCCCGCGACGAGGACCTGCGCGCCCTGCTGCTGGTGGGCTTCGCCCAGCTCGATGCGCTGGACCTGCCCGCGCACGCCGCGCTCTCGGCCACGGTCGAGGCCGCGCGCGCGCTGGGCCGGGAGCGCCAGGCCGGCATGGTCAACGCCCTGCTGCGCCGCGCCCAGCGCGAGGGCATTCCCGCGTTGCCGGCACGCGACGCGTTCCCGAAGTGGCTGGCCGAGCAGATCGAGCAGGACTGGCCCGACCAGGCCGACGCCATCTTCACTGAAAGCCTGCAGCCGGCCCCGTTGTGGCTGCGGGTGAACCGCCAGCACGGCAGCCGCGAGGCGATGCTGGAACGCCTGCAGGCGGCCGCGATCGCAGCCGAAACCACCGACTTGGGCGCCGATGCGATCCGGCTGCCGGTGCCGGTGGCGGTGGCCTCGCTGCCCGGCTTCGCCGACGGCGCGCTGTCGGTGCAGGACCTGTCGGCACAGCAGGTGGCCGATGCGCTGGCGCCGCGTCCGGGTGCGCGCGTGCTGGATGCGTGCGCCGCGCCCGGCGGCAAGTCGGCGCACCTGCTCGAGCGCGACCCCAGTCTGCGCCTGCTGGCGCTGGACATCGACCCGCGCCGGCTCAAGCGCATCAGTGAAACCTTCGCCCGCACCGGCGTGGGCGAACACGCCCAGGTGCGGGCGGCCGACGCCACCGACCCGGCCAGCTGGTGGGACGGCGAACCGTTCGATGTGATCCTGCTCGACGCGCCCTGTTCGGCCACCGGCATCATCCGCCGCCAGCCGGACGTGCTGCTGCATCGCCGCGCCACCGACATTCCGGCGCTGGTGGGGTTGCAGGCCCGCCTGCTGGATGCGTGTTTCGGCATGCTCGCCCCCGGCGGGACCCTGCTGTATGCGACATGCTCGATCCTGCGCGAAGAGAACCAGTTCCAGATCGAGGCCTTCCTGCAGCGCACCCCGCGGGCGGGGTTCCTGCCACTGGGTGACGCCTACGGCCACGATTCCTGGGCCGGTCGCCAGCGCCTGCCGGGCGAACACGGGGCTGATGGCTTCTTCTTCGCGCGCCTGCTGAAGAAGGGTTGATCCTGCCCGGGTAGAATCGCGCCATGCTGAAAACACGCGAATCCCGGGAATTCTGGTTGTTGGCCCTGATGGCGCTGCTGGTGCTGGGCGCCGGGCTGGGCATGCGCGACCCCTGGCCCTCCGACGAGCCGCGCTTCGCGCTGGTCGCCAAGCAGATGGTGCTCAGCGGGGACTGGCGGTTCCCGCATCGCGGAACCGAGCTCTACTCGGACAAGCCGCCGATGCTGATGTGGCTGCAGGCCACCCTGTACACGCTGCTGCGCGACTGGCGGGTAGCGTTCCTGCTGCCCACGCTGCTGGCCGCACTGGGCACCCTGGCCTGCGTGTACGACCTCGGCCGCCGCCTGTGGACCCGCAAAGTGGGCCTGTACGCGGCCTGGGCGCTGCTGTTCGCGGTGCACTTCACCTTCCAGGCCAAGAAGGCCCAGATCGACCCGCTGGTGGTGTTCTTCATCACCCTGGCCAACTACGGGCTGCTGCGCCACCTGCTGTGCGGTCCGGCCTGGCGATGGTGGTGGCTGGGCTGGTTCGCGGCCGGGCTGGGGGTGATCACCAAGGGCGTGGGCGTGCTGGCGTTGTTCATGCTGGTGCCGGCGCTGGTCGCGGTGGCGCTGGGCTGGCCGCGCGTGCGCCTGGACCTGCGCGACTGGCGCTTCTGGCTGGGCCCGCTGGCGTTCGTGCTGGCCGTGGCGCTGTGGCTGGTGCCGATGGTGCTGGCTGCCACCAGCAGCGGCTCGGCCGAATACCGCGCCTACATGGACGACATCCTGTTCCGGCAGACGGCCAAGCGCTACGCGCAATCGTGGGACCACCACCAGCCCTGGTGGTATTTCCTGGCCACGATGCCGTCGATGTGGATCCCGGCCTTCCTGCTGGTGCCCTGGGCGATCCCGGCCTGGTGGCGGCGTCTGCGCCGGCGCGACCCGCGTTACCTGCTGCTGCTGGGCTGGTGGCTGCTGATCGTGCTGTTCTTCTCGATTCCGCATGGCAAGCGCGACGTCTACATCCTGCCGGCCCTGCCGATGTTCTGCCTGGCGCTGGCGCCGCTGCTGCCGGGTCTGCTGCGCAGGCGCGATGTGCAGTGGCTGCTGGGTGGGTTCGCCGCGCTGCTGACCCTGGCCCTGCTGGGCGTGGGCGTGGCGATGCTGGGGGGCGAACCGGGCTTCGAGCGCAAGCTGATCCTGGAGCGGGGCATCGACACCTCGGTCACCGCCGCGCTGGGTTGGGTCGGCATCGCGCTGGGCAGCTGGGGCGTGGTCAGCCTGCTGTTCAGTGGTCCGCGCCGCTTCCACCTGGCAGTGATGTCGATCCTGGCGATGGCGTGGGTGGCCTACGGCCTGGTCGGCTATCCCCTGTTCAATGATTCCAGCTCGGCGCGCGGGCTGATGCATCAGACGGGCGAACGGATCGGGCCGGACGCGGAGCTGGCGCTGGTCGGCTGGAAGGAGCAGAACCTGCTGATGTCCGACCGTCCGGTACGGACATTCGGTTTCAAGCGGCGCTGGTACCTGCAGCTGCAGGACGGTGCGGCCTGGCAGGCCGAGGCGCCGGAGCGGCGCTGGCTGCTGGTACAGCAGGCGGCACTGCTCGAATGCGTGGACCGCAGCCGGGCCGAACGGGTGGGCGTGGCCAACCGGCGAGGCTGGTGGCTGGTGCCGGCGGAGGCCTTCGTGGGGCCCTGCCAGCCCAATGCCGTGGACCTGGCGCGGATCCGTCGGGAGCAGGGCAAGGAGGACGGTGAGGAATAGCCGCACGCTCATGGATCATTCCCAAACGATCAGCCACAATGCCGACCGCTCCGCCCGACCCGCATCGAACGTGAACAACGCGCTTTCCCGTCCTGCCGGCATCAACCCAATCCTGGCATGGGTGTTCACGGGGGCGCTTGGGCTTTCGCCGGTGCTGTTGATGTCGACGATGGACGGTGGCAGTGCGGGCTATTACGGGCTGGTGCTGCTCAGCGTCATCGTGCTGGCGTGGGTGCGCCGTCCGGTGCAGGGCACGGTCTGGTGCGACAACCGTCGCGAATACCTGTGGATGGTGTCGGGCATGGCCGTACTGCTGGTGGGGGTGCTCACCAGCCTGGCGGTACACGGTCTCTGGAAAGGCTCGGAGGTCGAGAAGGCGGCACGCTTCCTCAGCGTGGGCCTGATCCTGGCCGCGGCCCTGCGCATTCCGCGGCATGTCCTGGCACACGCCGCGCTCGGCCTGCTGGGGGGGATCTGGTACGCGGTGCTCAACGTGGCCTGGCTGGTGCTGAGCACCGGCGAGCGGCCGGCCACCCGGCAGTTCAACGCGGTGACCTACGGCGACCTGACCCTGCTGTTCTCGATGATCGCCTTCCTGTTGCTGGGCCTGCGCATCACCCGGTTCAGGCGCACCGAATTCGCGCTGAAGCTGGTCAGCGGCATCGCCGGCGTCGGCGCGTTCCTGGCCACCCAGACCCGTGGCGGCCTGCTGGCCATTCCCTGTTTCCTGTTCATCGCCATGCTGGTGCAGGGCCGGCGCATGAACCGCCTGAAGCTGCTGGCGGCGGCGGTGCTGCTGGCCGTAGCCGGCGTCATCGTGGCCAGCGATGCCTCGATGCGCCAGCGCATCCACCTGGGCGTGAGCGAATTCGACCAATGCCAGGTGGCGCACCTGTCCGACACCTCGGTGTGCATCCGCCTGCAGCTGTGGAGCGCGGCCGGGCACATGATCCGCAGCGAACCGGTGTTCGGGATCGGCGGCGGCGACCGCTTCCGCGAGGAGCTGGCCAACCTGGCCCAGGCCAAGCAGGTCACCCCGACGGTGGCGCGCGACTTCGGTGAGACCCACAACGACCTGCTGTACTTCCTGGCTACGTACGGCGTGCTGGGCGGATTGGGCCTGGTGCTGCTGTACATCGCACCGGGCTGGCTGTTCGCGCGCCGCCTGCGGCTGGACGTGACCGACCGGCCCACGCGCCTGTTCGCCGGCGCCGGACTGATGATCTGCGTGGGCTTCGCGGTGTTCGGCATCACCGAAATGATGTTCCGCGACATGCGCACCGCCTCGTTCTACGCCACCTGGATCGCGTTCTTCCTGGCCCTGTCAGACCCCCTGCGCCTGCGCACCAGCACCGGCCGGTAGAGCCGACGTGTAGAGCCGACGTGTAGAGCCGACGTGTAGAGCCGACTGTTAGTCGGCTGTCAGCCGGCTGCCCCACCCAACACCGCAGCATAACTAGCTTCAGTCAACGCACTGAACGTCTCCAGCCCAAACGCCGCCAGCGCATGCGCCCGCGCCGCCTGGCCGACGGCCGGCAACGTCTGCCGCTGCTCATACAGCGCCTGCACCTGCGCGGCAATCGCCGCCACATCGCGCACCGGCACGATCCAGCCGTTGCGCCCGTGCTCGATGTTCTCCGGCAGCCCGGCGTAGTCGCTGACCATCACCGGCTTGCCCATCGCCATCATTTCGCGGCATGCGAACGAGATGGTCTCCACGTCGTAGGACAGCACGAAGCCGGCATCGCCGCTGGCCACGAACGGGCGGATGTCATCCAGCAGGCCGGCGAAATGCACCTGCGCGGCCACCCCGAGCTGCTGCACTTCGGCGACCAGGCGCGGGTCCGGCTCGCGGCCGGCGACGGCCATGTGCACCTTGCCGCGCAGCGGCTCGGGCAGGGTCGCCAGCGCCCGGGCCAGGTCGATCCAGCCTTTATGGCCGTCGGTACCGGCGTTGCTTACCAGCACCAGCGCCTCGGGATCATGCGTCCAGCGCGCGCGCAGCGCGGCTCCCGCCGCGGCATCGACCGGCGCGAACCGCTGCACGTCCACGCCATTGCGCACCACGTCGATCGGGCAGCGCCGGTAGGGGCTGTCGAGCAGCATCTGCCGGGTGTGCTCGGATACCGCGATGACCCGGTCGGTGCCCCAGCGTGCGCGCACCGCGTTGCCGAACGTGTTAGCGGACTTGCTGTTGTGCTTGGTGAACACCAGCTTCGGCCGGCGCGGCAGCCCGGCCACCGCTTCCATCGCCACCCGGTGGTCGCGTGCGCCGTTTGCATGGACGATGTCGATGTCGTGCTGCTGGATCAAGCCGCGCAGCGTGCGCAGGTCCGCCCATTGTCGACCGAGCGTGGCCAAGCCGCTGCTGAAGGCGATTTCCACCGGCGTGGCGATGCCTTCGGCGCGGACCACGCGGATCACCCGGCTGTTGCCGGGCGCGGCCACGAACAGCTGGTGGCGGGGTGACAGCGCGCGGGCCAGCGACGCGAGGTAGGTCGTGTGGCCACCGCCGTCGCCGGCGTGGAAGTTGGTGTAGAGGATCTTCATGGGAGCCTTGGGTAAACGCCCGGGAAGTCTGCCACACCCGTGTTCAGCTGGCGTCGCGGGCGCGCGGCGGGTCGCTGACCGGCTGCCCGTGCTGCAGCATCCACAGCATGATGGTCTTCTGCCGCACGTAGTTGGCGCGCACGTAGGCATACACCAGGCCATGCCAGCCATCGCGGAAACCACCGCGCAGCAGCAGCCCCCGCCAGAAGCGCCACGCGGGGGCGAGCACCAGCTTGGCCAGCGTGGCGCGCTTGCCGCGCGCGAACTCGTGCTCGGCCATCATCCGCGCATAGCGCTGGGTCTTGGCCAGCTGCTGCTCCAGCGAGCGGTAGGGGTAGTGGATCAGGTTGCCGCGCAGCGTGCCCACGTTGCCATCCACGCTGGCTGCTTCATGGATCTCGCGCTTGCCGCGCCAGCCGCCGTGGCGGCGGTCGAACAGCCGCAGCACCCGGTCCGGGTAGGCATTGCCATGGCGCAGGAACTTGCCGAAGTACTCGGAAAGCCGGGCAAAGCGGTAGCCATGGTGGCCGGCGAAGCCCGCCGCCTGGGCGGCGAGGATTGCCGCGCGCAGGTCGTCGCTGACCCGTTCGTCGGCATCCAGGCACAGCACCCAGTCGTGCGCGGCCTGTTCCACGCAGAATGCCTTCTGGCTGCGGAAGCCGTCGAACGGGCGTTGCAGTACCCGTGCGCCGGCGGCGGTGGCGATGGCCACGGTGGCATCGGTGGAATACGAGTCGACGACGATCACCTCGTCGCAGAAGGCCAGCGAGGCCAGGCAATCGCCGATGCGGTCTGCTTCATTGAACGCGATAATGCAGCCCGTGATGCGAGGCCGTTCAACGGGAGCGGTCGTGGAGGACATGATGGCCGAGTACCTGTTGTTTGCGACGGAGCGCTATGCGCTGCCTATTCTCGCCCCGTTGGCCCAGGCGTTGCACGCCTCCGGTCAATCGGTGTCGGCGTGGTTCGCCGATGGGGCGGCGGGGGCAAGCCTCCCGGGCGTGCCCGACGTGGGCCTGCAGCAGGCCCTGGCGCTGCGCCCGCGAGCGGTGTTCAGCGCGGCCAACTGGGTGCCGCCGTTCATCGCCGGGGCCAAGGTGCAGGTCTTCCATGGTTTCAACGTACAGAAGCGCGACAGTGCACGCGGCCACTTCCGGGTGCGCGGGCTGTTCGACCTGTACTGCACCCAGGGCCCGGCGACGACGGCGCCGTTCCGCGAGCTGGCCGCGCGCGAAGGCCACTTCGCCGTGGCCGAAACCGGCTGGCCGAAGCTGGACCCGTTGTTCCTGGACGACGGTGGCGCCAGCGCCGCGCTGCGCGCGCCTGCCCACGGCCGGCCGGTGATCCTGTTCGGTTCCACCTTTACCGAGCGCCTGAGCGCGGCGCCGCACCTGTACGAGCAGATCGCCGCCGATATCGCCCGAGGGAACCATTATTGGCTGCTGACCCTGCACCCGAAGTGCCCGCCGGAACTGTTCGCGCAATACCGCGCGCTGGCCGGTGCCAATGCCGCCTTCATCGAACCAGAGCAGGTAATGGCCGCGCAGCGTGCGGCGGACGTGCTGGTGTCGGACACCTCGTCGATCGTTTCGGAGTTTGTGGTGCAGCACAAACCGGTGGTGACCTTCCGCAACCGCGTGCCGCAGCCGCACATGATCGATTTCGACGATCCGGCCCAGCTGCCGCTGATGCTGGCGCGCGCGCTGCAGCCGGAACCGGCCTTGATGGCCGAGATCCGCCGTTACGCCGACGACATCCATCCGTGGCGCGACGGCCGCTCCAGCGAGCGGGTCATTGCCGCCACCGAGGATTTCCTGGCGGGGGAGATGGGCACCCTCAAGCGGAAGCCGTTCGGCGCGTGGACGCGTGGCCTGCAGATCCGCAGGGACCTGGGGTATTGGGGGCCAGCGCGGCGTTGAGCTGCTCGAACACCGTCCGCGCCTCGGCCTCGGGCAGATAGCGCAGGCACAGCGCGATGCTGCCGCTGGCGCCCGCCGTGTCCAGCCACACGCTGGACGTGCCCAGCCACCGGTCCAGCGCCGAGCGGCTCAGGCGCAGCGACTGCAGCTTGTCCAGCTCGGCGAACCGCCACCAGCGTTGCCACCAGCCGCCACGCACCGCCACATAGCGCGCGTCCAGGTAATACCCCGCGCGCGCCATCGTGCGGTAGGCACGCAGCGCCGACCAAGGCAGCCACGCCAGCAGCAGCGCGCCCCACGGCCCCACTTCCCGGACCGCGCCGGCGGCCAGCAGGGGCACGATCGCCAAGGCCGGCAGGCACAGCCGCCACCAGCCACGCAGCGGCACCGCGCGCCACTGCGGCGGTGGCCACTGCAGCTGCGGCAGCAGGTGCTGCACCAGCGCGTCACAGGCGTCGGGCGTGGCCAGCGGGGCCAGTTCGCGCAGGTCGCGGCGCTCGCCATCGTTGGACACCCCCGCGGCGATGTCGATGCGCAGCTGGCGGCGCTGGAACCAACGCTGCAAGGCCGTTTCCCGCAACGTCCAGGCCTGGATGCGGCGGCGCGCCACGCTGGTGCGCATGCGGGTGAGCAGACCGCTGGCCACGGTCAGCCGGCGCTCGTGCTCGGTCAGCCGGAAGCCGTGGTAGCGCAGCAGGGCCAACACCACCGAGAACACACGCAGCATCCCCCAGAACGCTGCCACCATCACCAGCGCCGCCACCACCCAGACCCAGGTCGCCGGATGCAGCGTGTTGGCGTAGCCGAAGGCCTGGCGCCCGCCGTACTTGATCGCGTCATCCACCGCGCCGCGGGGGAACAGCTGGTACGACGCACCGATCGCGGCCAGGACCACCACCCAGCCCCGGTTGGAAAGCAGTCCGATCCGGACCACGTCGGCGGTACCCAGCTGCAGCAGCACGGTGTCGGCCGGCGCTGCGGTGGGCGGGGCATCGGCGCCGCTGGCAGCCTCGTCGCCACTGGCAACCGCCTGCTGCCCGCGTTGCCGCACCAGCTGTTCCAGCGCCAGCGCCTGGTCCAGCCGCAGCACGCGCATTTCCGCTTCCGGGCGATTGCCGCCGGCCGATTCCAGGCGCAGCTCGGCCACGCCGAACAGCCGATGCAGCGGGTTCTGGTGCACTACCACGTTGTGGATGCGTGCGAAGGGGATCTCGCGACGGTTGCGCGCGATCACCCCGCTGCGCACGCTGATCGCATCGCGGCCGATCCGGTAATGGTAGGTGAGGTACTGCAGGATCGAGCTCGCCACCAGCACCACGATCACCACCAGCGCGGCCAGGTTCGACCACATCTCCTCGCTGTCGCTGTCACCCCGGCCGCCGAACACCAGCAGTGCCACCAGCGGCAGCAGGAACTGGCGCAGCTGCATCAGCAGCACGAACAGCCACGACCACGGATGCAGGCGCTGGTCGAGCGCGGCGTCGTCAGCCACCGGCGTACTCACAGCGCGTCGTCGTCCTGGTCCAGCTGGCGGCCCAGCGTATCGCGCAGGCGCTCGGCGTCGGCCTGGTCCAGTCCCGCCAGCGACACCGCGCTGAAGCGGCTGCCGGCGGTGTGCACCACCAGCGTGGCCAGCCCGGCGGTGCGCTCGATCGGGCCGCGGCGCAGGTCCAGGTGCTGCACGCGCGACAGCGGCACCCGGGTTTCCAGCTGCCACATCAGGTCACGGCGCACGCCCAGCCCCTGTGCGTCCAGTCGCCACCAGGTGCGGCGCTGCCGGCGGTAGCCGAAGAAGGCGCCAACCAGCGCGCCGGGGAGCAGCATCGCCACCGCCCCCAGCCAGCGCATCGGCATGTCCAGCACCACCCACAGCGTTCCCAGCACGCCGCCGATCACGATCGCGCCGGTGATCGCGCCGGCGATACCGGCCAACGTAGCCGCGCGGCGCGGCAGGGGCTGCCAGTCGCCCGGCGCGGGCAGCGGTGGGGCCAAGGGCGAAGGCGTATCGGCGAGGTCGGACAAGGCGGGTGCTCGGCAGGAGGAAACATGCCGGGCGCCCACGTCAGCTTGGCTGCGCCCGTCGCGCAGACGGTAGCAGGTTGGCGTGGGCTATTGCGCCGCCTGGATCAGCGCGTCCACGTCCAGCAGGTGGCCGGCACGTTCGGCCTTGGTGCGCAGGTAGTGCTCGTTTTCGGCGGTGATGTCGCCGGTCACCGGCACGCAGTCCACCACCTCGATGCCGGCGTGGCGCAGGCGCTGGGCCTTGGTCGGGTTGTTGCTGAGCAGCTGCACGCGCTGCACTCCCAGGCCCTGCAGCATCGCCACCGCGCTGCCATAGCGGCGCTCGTCGGCGCCGAAGCCCAGCTGCGCGTCGGCGTCGATGGTATCCAACCCGTCGTGCTGGTAGCCGTACGCGCGCATCTTGGCGGCGATGCCGGTGCCACGGCCTTCCTGGTCCAGGTACAGCAGCACGCCGCCGCCCAGCTCCTTGAGCTTGCGCAGGCCACGCCGCAGCTGGTCGCCGCAGTCGCACTTGAGCGAGCCGAACAGGTCGCCGGTCAGGCAGGAGGAGTGCACGCGCACCGGTACCACCCCGGCAAGGTCGGGGGTGCCGACGATGATCGCGACCTGGTCGCGCTGGGCCACTCCGCCGCGGAACACCGCAAATTCGGTCATGCCGACCTCGCGCAGCGGCACCGGCGAGCGCGCCACCAGCTCGTAGGCGTGGGCGGCCTGCTCGGCGCCCTGCGCAAGGTCGCACAGCGACACATGGGCGCAGCTGTCGAAGCGGCTGTCCCCGGGAGCCAGCAGCACCCCGACCATGGCCGGCAGCAGCAGGCCCAACCGGGCGATCTCCACCGCGCCGTTGTCCAGCGCCTGACCGGCGGTCCACCCGGCCGGCATCGGCTCGGGCTCGCGCAGGTAGCTCAGCGAAGGCAGGGCGTCGAAGTCGATCCCGGCCAGCGGCACCCGCGCGCCGTGCTCGGCGGCCACTCCCAGCACCCGCGCGCGGGTGGCGGTGAGGAACAGGTAATGCTGCCCCGCGGCGACCTCGGCAAAGGCGCTGTAGCTGCTGCGGGTACTGCTGTCCAGGGCGATGAAGGCCAGGCGCTGGCCATGGCTGTCGTCGATCACCACCGGGCGACCGGCGCGCAGTTCGGCTACCGCGCGCTCGCAGCGGATCGCGGCCGGATCGCCGAACGGGGAAGAAGCAGCTGGGGACATGGCAGGGGCCGTGGGGGACATCGTGGTTTCACAGTGGGGTCGGAAGGCGCCGAATCAATCGCGGCCGGCGCGACGCAGCGTCGCGCTCCGGTTTTCAATCGATGAGGCGGCTCTTGATGAGGCGGCACCTAATGAGGATGTTCCTCGGTAGCGTACGGGTCCACTTCGTCGCTCTGCGGCGGGCGCAGCGTGTAACGCTTGTAGGTCCACTGGTACTGGGCCGGATCGCGGCGGGCGATCGCCTCGATCCCGGCATTGAGCGCACTGGCCGCCGTGCGTGGGTCAGGATCGGCCACGGCGGCGTCGGCTGGCGTGATGTGCAGGGCGAACTGCATGCCCGGGCCGGTGCGCTCGCACCAGCCGTACAGCACGGTGGCGCCGGTGCGCTCGGCCAGCCGGTTGACCAGGGTCATGGTCAGCGCCTCCACCCCGAAGAACGGGGCGAACACGCCATCGCCGGCCTTGGGCTGCTGGTCCGGCAGGATCCCGGTGGCGCCGCCGTCCTTGAGTACCTTGAACAGCTGGCGCACGGCCGGCCCTTCGGCCCGCACCTGCTGCACGTTGCTGCCGCCGCGTACCAGCTGCAGGAATTCGTCGCCCACGGCCTCGTCAGGCGCCTTGTAGACGATGGCGATCGGCCCGCGCGAGGCCAGCCACTGATTGAGCAGCTCCCAGTTGCCATAGTGCGGGGCGGCCACGATAACTCCCTTGCCGCTGGCCAGCGCCGCGTCGTACAACGCCTCGCCGTGGCGCTCGGTGAGCAGGGCCAGGTTCCGTTCGCGCGGGCGGGTCCACAGGCGCAGGGTTTCAACCGCCTGCAGGGCGGTCGAGCGCAGTACCGCCCTGTGCAGGGCCGATCGCGCCTCGGCCGACAGCTCAGGGTAGGCCAGCTCCAGGTTGCGGCGGGTCACCCGGCTCTCGCGGGCGTCCAGGGTGATCCAAAGCCAGGCCAGCGCGTGGGCGAAGCCGCGCAGCCAGGACCAGGGCAGGCGGGTGAACAGGGCAGCGGCGCGGTAGGCCAGGCGGGCGGTGGTTTGCGGTTTCATCGGGGCAAAGTCTAGCCGGTGCGCGGCCCCAACCCCTAAGGTAGGCCGCCTCCCCTTACCGGAACCGTCCGCCATGCTCGTCCTCATCCAGCGTGTCACCCAGGCCAGCGTCCGTGTGGACGAGGCCATCGTCGGCCAGATCGGTCCGGGGCTGCTGGCCCTGGTGGGCATGGAGCCGGGGGACACCGAGGCGCAGATCCGGCGGATGGCCGATCGGTTGCTGGGTTACCGTGTGTTTGCTGATGAGAGCGGGAAAATGAACCGATCCCTGGGGGAGACAGGGGGCGGCCTGCTGCTGGTCAGCCAGTTCACCCTGGCCGCCGATACCTCCAGTGGCATGCGCCCGGGCTTCAGTACCGCCGCACCGCCCGCCGAGGCTGAACGTGGATTCAACAGATTGGTGGAGATCTGTCGTCAAAAGCATGTTTCGGGGGTGGAAACCGGCCAGTTTGGCGCCCATATGGTTGTCAGCCTGGTCAACGATGGTCCAGTGACTTTCCTGCTCAGACCCTGACCCCGGGACCACCGCCCGGGCCAGAAGGGGAGCTGGGCTGGTATAATGCTAGGTTCTATTCCCTATCCCTGCCGGTGGCGCGAGCACTACATGGCCAACGAACGTCCTGCCCAGCAAAACGACATCAAGCTTCTGATCAGCAAGGGCCTGGAACAGGGCTACCTGACCTACGCCGAAGTCAATGACCACCTGCCCGACGACATTGTCGACCCGGAGCAGATCGAAGACATCATCGGCATGATCAACGGCATGGGCATCGATGTCCATGAAGTGGCGCCCGATGCCGAAACCCTGCTGCTCAACGACGGCAACACCGGTAACCGCGAAGTCGATGACACCGCGGCCGAAGAAGCTGCCGCCGCGCTGAGCGCGCTCGACACCGAAGGTGGTCGCACCACCGACCCGGTGCGCATGTACATGCGCGAAATGGGTACCGTCGAGCTGCTGACCCGCGAAGGCGAAATCGCCATCGCCAAGCGTATCGAAGAAGGCCTGGGCCAGGTCCAGGCCGCGCTCGGCACCTTCCCGGTGTCGGTCGAATCGCTGCTGTCCGATTACGAAGCCCACAAGGAAGGCAAGAAGCGCCTGGCCGAAGTGATCGTCGGCTTCAACGACCTGGTGGAAGAGGTTCCGGCCCCGGTCGTGGCTGAAGACACCAGCGATGACGCCGATGCCGACGAAGACGCCGACGAAGAAGACGGCGACGACGTCGAGGAAGAAGCCGGCCCGACCGGTCCGGATCCGGAAGAAGTCGCCCGTCGCATGGCCGACCTGGCTGCGGCCTACGCCGCCTTCAAGAAGGCGGCCGCCAAGGCCGACCGCAAGCCGCTGGCCAAGCTGCGCGACGACATGGCCGCGATCTTCGTCACCCTGAAGCTGCCGTTGCCGCTGACCGACGTGCTGGTCAAGCAGCTGCGCGACGTCATGGCCGACATCAAGGGCCACGAGCGCCGCGTGCTGAACCTGGCCACGGTCACCGCCCGCATGCCGCGCAAGGACTTCATCCGTTCCTGGGAAGGCAACCAGACCAACCTGGAATGGGTGGAAGACGCACTCAAGCGCAAGCAGAAGTGGTCCTCGGCACTGCGTGACGTGAAGGACCAGATCATTGCCGAACAGCAGTCCACCATCGACATCGAGAAGAGCACCTCGCTGGAGCTGGAAGAGCTGAAGGAAATCAGCCGGGCCATGGCCTACGGCGAAGCCAAGGCGCGCAAGGCCAAGAAGGAAATGGTCGAGGCCAACCTGCGCCTGGTGATCTCCATCGCCAAGAAGTACACCAACCGTGGCCTGCAGTTCCTCGACCTGATCCAGGAAGGCAACATCGGCCTGATGAAGGCCGTGGACAAGTTCGAGTACCGCCGCGGCTACAAGTTCTCGACGTATGCGACCTGGTGGATCCGCCAGGCCATCACCCGTTCGATCGCCGACCAGGCGCGCACCATCCGTATTCCGGTGCACATGATCGAAACGATCAACAAGTTGAACCGCATTTCCCGCCAGATGCTCCAGCAGTACGGCCGCGAGGCTACGCCGGAGGAGCTGGCCAAGGAAATGGA
>Ga0213821_1000167_pt1 | contig 46411 bp, 39 predicted proteins | sample MC6MC0909MG_FD_179894 | JGI IMG/M metagenome (GOLD analysis project Ga0213821, IMG submission 179894) | Enriched soil aggregate microbial communities from Iowa State University, Ames, United States - MC6-MC0909-MG | ecosystem: Environmental > Terrestrial > Soil > Unclassified | place: USA: Iowa...
TAGGCCAGTTGACGACGGCCCCAGTCTTCCAGGCGGTGGATCTTGCCACCATCTTCTTCGATCAGCTTGGTGTAACGCTCAACCATGCCGCCGACTTGCTCGCTCTGATCCGGGTGGACCAGGAAGATGATTTCGTAATGACGCATGAATGCTCCTTACGGGTTAGTAGTCTGCCAGCGAATCTGGTCAGACAAGGAGTGAATGACACTGTATGTCTTGCCTTGGACAGTAGGCACATGCGCGCCTGCCTGCTGGGCAAGGGGCGCAATTGTAGAGAAGGCCGGACGCACAAGCAAGGTAATTGGCGATTATTTGAACAACCGCAAACATATCCAAGTGCCATCAACCACTGGGCCGCGTAGGCGGCCCCTTCTCGATCAGCGCTTGATCTGGCGCTGGCGAACGGCCTCGAACAGGCAAACGCCTGTCGCGACAGAAACGTTCAGGCTGCTGACACTGCCGCTCATCGGCAGCTTCACCAGAAAATCGCAATGATCGCGGGTCAGCCGGCGCATGCCTTTGCCTTCAGCGCCCATGATCATGACCAGCGGACCGGTCAGGTCCTGCTGATAGATCTCCTGCTCAGCCTCCCCCGCAGTGCCAACCACCCACAGGCCACGCTTCTGCAGTTTTTCCAGGGTGCGCGCCAGGTTGGTCACCGCCACCAGCGGAATCACCTCGGCGGCGCCGCAGGCCACTTTACGCACGACCGGGGTCAAGGTTGCCGACTTGTCCTTGGGCACCACGACCGCTGTAGCACCGGCGGCATCGGCGGTACGCAGGCAGGCGCCGAGATTGTGCGGATCGGTGACGCCGTCGAGCACCAGAATCAGCGGCGGCGTCTCGGTACGCTCAAGCAACTCCTCGAGCATCAGCTCGCCCCACACCTGGCTCGGGCTCACCTCGGCAACCACACCTTGGTGCACGCCTTCGACCCAGGTGTCCATCTCGCGGCGCTCGGCCTGGCCAACCGGCACGCGGTTTTCTCCAGCCAGCGCGAGCAGCGCTTGAACGCGCGGCTCGCTACGGCCTTCGGACAGCCAGATCTGCTTGACCCGCTTGGGGTGGTGCTGCAACAGCGCCTGCACGGCATGCACGCCGTAGATTTTTTCCAGCTGACTCATGACTTGCTCTTGCTCTTACGTGGCGCGCCCGATTTTGGCGGCCCCTTGCGGTGCTTGGTGGGCTTGCCGGAGGCCGACTTGCCGCCCTTGTCCGACTTGCTCGAGGACGGGGCGTTGCGCGCCTCGCCCATCAGCGCCTTCTTCATCTCGCGGCTCTTGCGCACCTCGGCGTTGCGCTGCACCGCGTCCTTGGGGAAGTAGGCATCAGCGGCTTCGCTCTTGCGACGACGTGGCGCCGGATCGATTTTCGCTTCGACCTTGGCTTCACGCTGCTCGCCGGGCTTGGCCTTGCTGGCAGGCGCTGCACCATCAGCAGCCGCACGCTTGCGGCCAACGGCTGCACTGGCGCTTGCCTGAGAGACTTCGAAATCGATCTTGCGCTCGTCGAGGTCAACGCGCATGACCTTGACTTCGATGGTGTCGCCCAGGCGGAAGCTGCGACCGCTGCGCTCACCCGACAGGCGGTGATGCACCGCATCGAAGTGGTAGTAGTCGCCTGGCAGGGCACTGACGTGCACCAAGCCTTCGACGTAGATATCAGTCAGCTCGACGAACAGGCCAAAGCCGGTAACGGCAGTGATCACGCCTGGGAAGATCTCGCCCACGCGGTCTTTCATGTACTCGCACTTGAGCCAGTTGACCACGTCGCGAGTGGCCTCGTCGGCACGGCGCTCGGTCATCGAGCACTGCTCGCCCATCTGCTCCAGGGTCGGCTCGTCGTACGGGTAGATGCGCGCCTTGGGGATGCTCATCGCGCCGGCCCGCTTGACGTGCGGGGTATCGACCTTGGAGCGGATCACGCTGCGAATGGCGCGGTGCACCAGCAGGTCGGGGTAACGACGGATCGGCGAGGTGAAGTGGGTATACGCCTCGTAGTTCAGGCCGAAGTGGCCGTTGTTCTCGGTGCTGTACACCGCCTGGCTCAGCGAACGCAGCATGACGGTCTGGATCAGGTGGAAATCCGGTCGACCGGCGATGCTCGCCAGCAGCGCCTGATAGTCCTTCGGCGAAGGCTCTTTGCCCTTGTGCAGGGACAGGCCAAGCTCACCGAGGAAGGCGCGCAGTTTTTCCAGACGCTCCGGTGGCGGACCATCGTGCACGCGGTACAGCGAAGGCACGCCATGCTTTTGCAGGAATTCGGCGGTGGCAACGTTGGCCGCCAGCATGCATTCCTCGATCAGCTTGTGGGCTTCGTTACGCACGGTCGGACGAATTTCGTCGATCTTGCGGTTATCACCGAAGATGATCCGGGTTTCCTGGGTCTCGAAGTCGATCGCGCCACGAGTATGGCGCGCCGCCAGCAATGCCTTGTACAGGGCATACAGGTGCTTGAGATCCGGGACAACCTCTTTGTATTCCTCGCGCAGGGCCTTGCCTTCGCGGGTACGGGCATGCTCGAGCATGCTGCTGACCTTGTTGTAGGTCAGGCGCGCGTGCGAGTGGATCACCGCTTCGTAGAACTGGTAGTCGACCATCTGGCCAGACTTGTTGATGGTCATTTCACAGACCATCGCCAGGCGATCGACGTGCGGGTTCAGCGAGCACAGGCCGTTGGACAGTTCCTCAGGCAGCATCGGCACTACCCGCTCAGGGAAGTACACCGAGTTACCGCGCTGCTGCGCCTCGATGTCCAGGGCCGAGCCCAGGCGTACGTAGCTGGAAACGTCGGCGATCGCCACATACAGGCGCCAGCCGCCGGAGAACAGGCGCAGCTTGCCCTGTGGCTCGCAGTAGACAGCGTCGTCGAAGTCGCGGGCATCTTCACCGTCGATGGTGACGAATGGCAGGTGGCGCAGGTCGATGCGCTTCTCTTTGTCCTTCTCTTCGACTTCGGAGCGGAACTTGCGCGCTTCCTTGATCACCTCTTGCGGCCAGACATGCGGGATGTCGTAGCTGCGCAGGGCAACGTCGATTTCCATGCCTGGAGCCATGTAGTTGCCGATCACCTCGACCACATCACCTTGCGCCTGGAAGCGCGGGGTGGGCCAGTGGGTAATCTTGATTTCGACGAACTGACCGATCTTGGCGCCGCCGTTACGCCCGGCAGTCACCAGCACTTCCTGCTGGATCTTCGGGTTGTCCGGGGTCACGTAGCCGATGCCGCCTTCTTCGAAGTAACGGCCGACCACGCTTTCGTGGGCACGGGAGATGATTTCGACCAGCACGCCTTCACGGCGGCCACGGCGGTCGGTACCGGAGACACGGGCAAGGCCACGGTCACCGTCGAACGCCAGGCGCATCTGCGACGGGCTGAGGAACAGATCGTCACTGCCATCGTCAGGGATGAGGAAGCCGAAACCATCGCGGTGACCAGAGATGCGTCCGCAGATCAGGTCCAGCTTGTCTACCGGGGCATAGGTGCCGCGCCGGGTATAGATCAGCTGACCGTCACGCTCCATGGCACGCAGACGGCGGCGCAGGGCTTCGATCTGGTCTTCCTCGTGCAGACCGAATTCCGCCGCCAACTGCTCTCGCGCAGCCGGTTCGCCGCGGTCGGCAAGGTGTTGCAGGATCAGCTCACGGCTGGGAATAGGATTCTCGTATTTATCCGCTTCGCGGGCGGCCTCGGGATCGAGGGATTGCCAATCGGCCATCAGAAGGGGTTCACCTTGGGGTATATAGAGTAGAAGTTTGGCATAGGCGTATTGAAACCGGAAATGTCGGCCTTGGACAGCCCCCGTCTGAGGGTCTTGTGCGCTGGGTAAGGCCTATGGAATCAACAAGTTGAATTTTTTGAATTTTTTTTGATTCGGGGGGTTTACAGCCTCATAGGGCGTCCGTATAGTGCGCACCACAACGACGGACACCCGACGTTGTAGTTGAGATGGACGATGTTGTAAAGCATCATGTGATTTCAACGAGTGTGCCCAGGTGGCGGAATTGGTAGACGCGCTGGTTTCAGGTATCAGTGACCGCAAGGTCGTGGAAGTTCGAGTCTTCTCCTGGGCACCAAATATTTCGAGTGATAGATAACAGGCTTATCTGTCAGTCAGCAAGAGATTCATCGCAGTACGCTGTAGATGTAAAGATTTGCCCAGGTGGCGGAATTGGTAGACGCGCTGGTTTCAGGTATCAGTGATCGCAAGATCGTGGAAGTTCGAGTCTTCTCCTGGGCACCATATAAAAACCCACTAGCTTGCTAGTGGGTTTTTTCTTGCCTGCGTTTTTTGCCCCCACCTTATTAGCTGCCTATGCGCATGCAGGTTCTGGCGGGAAATTGAACGATAGTCTGCTCATGAATTTCTCGTCACTCGGCCACTTGAGAAACAATTTCGTTTACCATTGTTTCCAAATATGTAGCCGTAAGCGAGGAAGTACCCGCATGACGATCCGTCCGCAACCGCTGATGCGCACCCTGGCCGCCGCTGTTCTGAGCCTGGTGATCGGCGCTCCGGCCGCCATGGCAGACGACCCGGTCAGCCTGACTTTGTACAACGGTCAGCACAAGGAAATCGGCGAAGCCATCGCCAAGGCCTACGAGGCCAAGACCGGCATTCATATCAACATCCGCAAAGGCAGCAGCAACCAGCTGGCCAGCCAGATCATCGAGGAAGGCGACCGCTCGCCTGCCGACGTCATCTATACCGAAGAGTCGCCGCCGCTGAACAACCTTGGCGAGCTGGGCCTGCTGGCCAAGATCGACGACGCCACCCTGAACATGCTGCCCAAGGAATACGTTGCTGCCAACGGCAGCTGGATGGGCGTGACCGCGCGCACCCGCGTGGTGGTGTTCAACCCGAAGAAGATCGACGAGAAAGACCTGCCGCAATCGGTGATGGACTTCGCCAACCCTGAATGGGATGGCCGCGTGGGCTTCGTGCCGACCAGCGGCGCCTTTCAGGAGCAAGCCGTGGCCATCCTCAAGATGCACGGGCGCGATGCCGCCGAAGAGTGGCTGACTGGCCTGAAAGCCTTCGGCAAGACCTACACCAACAACATGGTCGCCCTGAAGGCCGTGGAAAAAGGCGAAGTCGATGCCGTGCTGGTCAACAACTACTACTGGTATGCCCTCAAGCGTGAGCGCGGCCAGCTGGATTCGCAGCTGTACTACCTGGCAGACGGCGACGCCGGCGGCCTGGTGACCATCTCCGGCGCCGCCGCAGTCAAGGCCAGCAAGCACCCGAAAGAAGCCCAGGCCCTGCTTAACTGGATGGCCAGCGAGGAAGGCCAGCGCGTGATCACCCAGACCACCGCCGAATACCCGCTGCATAAAGGCATGGTCTCTGACCAGGGCCTGAAGCCGTTCGAAGAACTGCGTCCGCCGCAGATCACCCCAGCCGACCTTGGTAACGCCGAGGAAGCCCTGGAGCTTGAGCGCGAGGTCGGCCTGCTCTAATGACTGCCGCCCTGCCCCTCTCGGCCCAGGCGCGTTTCGTGCCGCGCCGCAAGCGCCCCTCGATCTGGGTGGTGCTGCCTGTCCTGTTCCTGGTGACGATGAGCTTGCTGCCGTTGCTATACGTCGCGCTCAAGGCCTGGGAGGCCGGCTGGCGGGAAGCATTGCACCTGCTCTGGCGCCCCTTCGTCTGGGGCTTGATGCGCAACACCATGCTGTTGATGGTGGGGGTCACCTTGGTGTGCATGGTGGTCGGCCTGGCTTTGGCCTGGCTGCTCGAGCGCAGCGACCTGCCAGGGCGGCGTTTGTGGGGCGTGGTGCTGTGCCTGCCATTTGCCGTGCCGTCGTTCGTCAGCAGCTTCACCTGGGTGTCGCTGAGCTCGGACTTCGAAGGGCTGGGCGGGGCGATCCTGGTCATGGCGCTGTCCAAGTACCCGCTGGTATTCCTGCCAGTAGCCGCCACCCTGCGCAATGTCGACACCTCCCTGGAGGAGTCGGCGCGCACCCTGGGTTGCAGCCGTTGGGGGGTGTTCTTCAAGGTCACGCTGCCACTGCTGTGGCCGTCGATGCTCGGCGGCGCCCTGCTGATCGCCCTGCACATGCTGGTGGAGTTCGGCGCCCTGTCGATCCTGGGCTTGCAGACGTTCACTACGGCGATCTATCAGCAGTTCGAGCTGGAGTTCAGCAACGCCAACGCCGCCATGCTATCGGCGGTGTTGCTGGCGCTGTGCCTGGTGATGCTGACCCTGGAGCTGCGCGTGCGCGGCAAGGCGCGGCATGTGCGGATTGGCCAGGGCGTTGCGCGTCGCGCGCAGCCGGTGAAGCTGCGTGGCTGGATGCCGTTGGCGCAGGTGTTTTGCCTGGCTCTGGCGATTCTAGGCAGCGGGATTCCCCTGGCCATGCTCGGCTACTGGCTGAGCGTCGGCTCATCGGCGGCGTTCCCGGTGGGTGAAATCAGCAAAGCGCTGTTCACATCACTGTCGGTATCGCTGGGCGGAGCTGGTTTCTGCGTGCTGCTGGCGTTGCCGATCAGCTTCCTGGTGGTGCGTTATAAAGGTCGCCTGGCGATCTGGGCCGAACGGCTGCCCTATCTGCTGCATGCCCTGCCCGGGCTGGTGATTGCCCTGACCCTGGTGTTCTTCGCCCTGCATTATGTGCCGGCGCTGTACCAGACCACCGCTTTGCTGATCCTGGCGTATGCGCTGTTGTTCCTGCCGCTGGCCCAGGCGCCGGTGCGCACGGCGCTGAACAAGGCGTCGCCGACCCTGGAAGAAGCCGCTCGCACGCTGGGCGCGAGCAGCTTCAGCGCGTTCTGCCGGGTGACCTTGCCGATCATCTTCCCAGCGCTGGCGGCGGCGTTTGCGTTGGTGTTCCTGGATGCGATGAAGGAGCTGACAGCGACCCTGCTGCTTAGCCCGACCGGGATGACCACCTTGGCCACTGAGGTGTGGGCGCATACCGCCAATGTCGAGTTCGCGGCGGCCGCGCCTTATGCGGCGCTGCTGATTGTGGTTTCGGGGTTGCCGGTTTATTTGCTGACTACGCGGATGTATTTGAACAAGGCATAACCTGTTATGTCTTGCGCTTGAGCGTTTGGGGCTGCGCAACAGCCCCAAATTCGCTCAGGCCCTGAACTGCCCCAGGCTCGCGCGCAACTGCGCAGCCAAATCATCCAAGACCTTACCGCTGGCGGTGGTCTGCATCACGACCTGCGCCGACTGCTCCGCCTGCGCATGAATGGTCACGACCCTCCCCTTGACCGCCTGCGCGCCATGCGCTTGCTGCTCGGCTGCGCGCGTAGCCAGGCCAATCGCCGCATGCACCTGCTCGACCGCCGCCTGCACCGACCGCTGCCGACGCTCGTTATCGCGCAGCACCAGCAGCCCTTCGCTGGCTTGGCGCCCCGCCTGGCTGATGGTCGCCACGGCTTCCTTGGCCCCCTGCTGCAGGGCAACGATATGCGCCTGAATATCGCCCGTCGAGCTCTGGGTCTTGCTTGCCAGCGCCCGCACCTCATCGGCCACCACGGCAAAGCCGCGGCCAGTCTCACCCGCACGCGCCGCCTCGATAGCGGCATTGAGGGCCAGCAGGTTGGTCTGCTCGGCGATGCCATGAATCACGGTCAGCACCACCTCGATCTGCTCGCTCTGCTTGGCCAACCGCTCGATCACCTGCGAGCCCGCATCGACCTGGCCGGCGAGGTTTTCGATCAGGCCGGCCAGCTGGGTCGAGGTCCGACTGTTTTCGTCAGTGGCCTGGCGGATGTCCACCACCTGCTGCAAGGCCGCCTGCATCGCATGACTTTCGGCTTGGGCCTCATCGGCCATGCTCGATAGATCGCGCAGGCTCGCCGCCACCTCATCACGCTGCAGCGCGGCGGCAGCGTCAGCACCTGCGCTGCGCTGGGTCATGGCGCCGATTTCTACGCCGGTACGCTGGGCCACTTCGCCTGCTTCACGCACGATCGGCTGGAGCTTGTCGACAAAGCGGTTGACTGCCGAAGCCATGTCACCAATCTCGTCCCGGCTGTCGAGGGTCACCCGCTTAGTCAGGTCGCCTTCGCCGGCAGCTAGATCATTCAAGGCAGCAATCAGCAGGCGCAGCTTGTTGACTACACGCCTGCCGAGCACCACGGCCACCACCAGCAACACCCCCAGGCCGACCAGCACCAGGCCAAGGCCGATACGCCAACGCAACTCACCCGCGGCCTCACGAACGGTCTGGGCGGTATTGGCTTGCATGGCAGTAGCACTGTTCTGCGCCGTCTCCAGACGTGCGCGCAGGGCCTTGCCGCTGTCTGCCGCTGCAGCGCCCAGGCTGTCGCCGACCAGTTGCTCACCACTGCCGATCAGCGCCGCGAAACGCTCATCCAGCGCCTTGAGCTCCTGCTCGACACCCGCTGTCGAAACCCCCATCAAAACCTTGCCAATCTCTGCCCCGTTAGGGTTGATCGAGGCCTCGACGTAGTACACCGACGGGTCTTTACGCGCAGCGTCCAGCACTTTATCCAGCGCCCGCTCGCCCTGGCCCTTGTCCATCAGCGCCTGGTTGATCGGGTTTTGCCGGTTCAGATAGCGCGTCAGGTGCTGACCCTGGGCGTCGTCATAGATCACGAACAGTACGTTGGGGTTGCGCTGGGCACGCCGGGCGAAGTCCGAGAGCACTGGCACGTCGTTGTCCCAGATCGCCCGCGGGGCAACCGAGGCAAGCAGTTCGGCCATGTCGTTGGCCGAATCCTTGAGGTTTTTCTCCAGGGTCGCGCGCAGTTGTTGCTGCTCGCTTTCCAAGCGCGTGGACAGGCCACTGCTCAGACGCTGACGAGTGCTGGAGGAGAGGTTGTCGAGCCCACTGCGCACATCCTGGCCAGCCAGTTCCAGCTCGTTGGCCAGCTTGCGGCTGTCGGCACCCAGGCGCTCGCCAAGATCGGCTTCCAAGGCGGTGACCGTGCTCCGGGTCAGCGCAACGGCGACCAGCACCTGCACCAAAAGAGCGATACCCAAGGCAACAAACACAGGCCGCAAAAGGCGGCTTCGTAACAGTGAGAGGATGGCAGACACGGTGAAACCCTCGTGCTTCTGGCGCCATTATTTTGATGGCATCTACAGAGCGTTTTTACAGCAAGGGTTGTGCCGGAGGCAGCAGGCATAAACGCCAAGTTTATGCTGGTCTGTGCAGGAGTGATTGGCGCGGCACTTTTGGCAACGCTGCGCGCTGCATCGCAGGCAAGCCAACGCCTACAAGGATTACGTGATTGTCTTTCAAAAAAAACGCCGCACCCCTTGCGGGAACGCGGCGTTCGATCAGCCTAGACGGCGAATCAGGCGAACGGATGACGCAGAACGATAGTCTCGTTGCGATCCGGGCCGGTCGAAATGATGTCGATCGGCGCGCCGGTCAGCTCTTCGATGCGCTTGATGTAGGCGCGAGCAGCGGCTGGCAACTCTTCCAGGGTCTTGGCACCGAGGGTCGACTCGCTCCAGCCTGGCATCTCTTCGTACACTGGCTCCAGGCCGATGTAGCTGTCGGCATCGGAAGGCGCATCGATCACTGCACCATTCTCGTTCTTGTAGCCAACACAGATGTTGATGGTTTCCAGGCCGTCGAGTACGTCCAGCTTGGTCAGGCAGATGCCCGAGATGCTGTTGACGTCGATGGCGCGACGCAGGATGACGGCATCGAACCAGCCGCAACGACGAGCACGACCGGTGGTGGAGCCGAACTCATGGCCGCGCTTGGCCAGGGTGGCGCCAGTCTCGTCGAACAGCTCGGTCGGGAACGGACCGGAACCGACACGAGTGGTGTAGGCCTTGGTGATACCGAGGATGTAGTCCAGGTACATCGGGCCAACGCCGGAACCGGTGGAGATGCCGCCAGCAGTGGTGTTGGAGCTGGTGACGTACGGGTAGGTACCGTGGTCGATGTCCAGCAGCGAGCCCTGAGCACCTTCGAACATGATGTCCTTGCCGGCGCGACGCAGGTTGTGCAACTCGGCGGTGACGTCGAGCATCATCGGCTTGAGCTGCTCGGCGTAGGCCATGCACTCGTCCAGGGTCTGCTGGAAGTCGATGGCCGGCTCTTTGTAGTAATTGACCAGCTGGAAGTTGTGGTAGTCCAGCAGCTCACCGAGCTTGGCAGCGAAACGCTCGCGGTGGAACAGATCGCCCACGCGCAGGCCGCGACGGGCCACTTTGTCTTCGTAAGCTGGGCCAATACCACGACCGGTAGTGCCGATTTTGGCTTCGCCACGGGCCTTTTCACGGGCCTGGTCCAGCGCTACGTGGTAGGACAGGATCAGCGGCGCAGCCGGGCTGATGCGCAGGCGCTCACGTACCGGTACACCCTTCTCTTCGAGCTTGGTGATTTCACGCATCAAGGCATCAGGAGCAACGACCACGCCGTTGCCGATCAGGCACTGCACGCCTTCACGCAGGATGCCAGAAGGAATCAGGTGCAGAACGGTTTTCTCACCGTTGATCACCAAGGTGTGGCCCGCGTTGTGACCGCCCTGGTAGCGCACTACGGCGGCAGCATGTTCGGTCAGCAGATCAACGATCTTGCCTTTGCCCTCATCACCCCATTGGGTGCCCAGGACGACGACATTCTTACCCATAACACTTGTCCTCATTCACGCAAACTTGGTTGCCGGCCTACTGCCGACCGAAAAATCTCAATGGGTCAGCGGCAGAACCTGCCAGCGCCCGTCTTGCTGAATCAATTGCCGATCACAATCCGCCTCAAGGGCAGCACTCAGCGGCTGCCCAGGCAGAGCCTGAACCACACGCTGGCCCTCGTTGCGCAACTGGCAGACCATCTGCCAGAGGGTCGCGTCACCGCTGTCGGGCATCCAGATCCCGCCAGACGGCAATACGACCTCCGCTCGCCCCAGTGTGACCAGGGTCTTCAAATCCGTGGAGAAACCGGTGGCCGGGCGTGCCCGGCCAAAGTCGGCGCCGATGTCGTCGTAGCGTCCGCCCTGGGCGATCGACTGACCGACCCCTGGTACGAACACGGCGAACACCACGCCGGTGTGATAGTTGTAACCGCGCAGCTCGCCAAGGTCGAAGTACAGCGGCAGGTCCGGATAGCGCGCTGCCAGGCGATCCGCGATCGCCAGCAGGTCATCCAGGGCAGCCAGCACACTGGCCGGCGCACGGCCCAGGCGTACACGGGCCTCGGCCAGCACTTCGCGACCACCGCACAGTTCGGTCAGGGCGCGCAGCATGTTGCCGACGTCCTTCGGCAGGTCGGCAGTCAACGCGTTGACTTCATCGACCGCCTTGCGCTGCAGGGCATCGAACAGCTGCTGCTCGGCATCGCCCGACAGGTTGGCGGCGCGCGACAGGCCGCGGTAGATACCGACGTGGCCCAGGTCCATGTGCACATCCGGCACATCGGCCAGCTGCAGCATCGCCAACATCAGGCTGATGACCTCGACGTCGCTGGTCGGGCTGGCATCGCCGTACAGCTCGGCGCCCAATTGGATCGGGCTGCGCGAGGTAGACAACTGGCGTGGCTGGGCGTGCAGCACGCTACCGGCATAGCACAGGCGGCTCGGGCCTTCGCGGCGCAGGGTGTGCGCATCGATACGCGCAACCTGTGGGGTGAAGTCTGCACGGAAGCCCATCAGGCGGCCAGACTGCGGGTCGACCACCTTGAAGGTATGCAGGTCCAGGTCCTGGCTGGCACCGGTGAGCAGCGATTCCAGGTACTCGATATGCGGGGTAACGACCAGTTCGTAACCCCAACTCTGGAACAGGTCCAACACCTGGCGACGCGCGATCTCGATGCGCGCGGCTTCAGGTGGCAGTACTTCCTCGATGCCATCTGGCAGCAGCCAGCGGTCTACCGTTGCCATTACGCCATTTCCCCTCTGGTCCGGGCGGCCTGCCAGTGGGCGAGCCGTCAGTGAAGCAGGCATTGGCCCACAGCAGCAGGCAGCACTAATCCCAGCGCTACCGCCGTGCCAATACCCTCAAATTACTAGCGCGCAGGCTGGTCCCTAATGGGCAATCAACCTTGCAGACGCAAAAAAGCCGGGAAATTTCCCGGCTGACTCATCATACACCCCTTTTCTGTCAGGATGCACCCCGCCGGCAGTTTTAGCTGCCAGGCGGGGTTTACCCGAGTCAGGGCTTGCTCTTGTCCAGGTAGCGGAAGAACTCGTTCTTCGGATCCAGGACCAGCACATCGCTCTTGTTCGAGAAGCTTGCGCGATAGGCCTGCAGACTACGGTGGAACGCATAGAAATCAGCGTCCTGGCTGTAGGCCTTGGCATAGATGGCAGCCGCCTGGGCGTCACCATCACCGCGGGTTTCTTCGGACTCACGATACGCTTCGGCGAGCAGTACGCGACGCTGACGGTCGGCATCGGCGCGGATACCTTCAGCCAGCTCGTTACCCTTGGCGCGATGCTCACGCGCTTCACGCTCACGCTCGGTACTCATACGATCGAACACGCTGCGGTTGACTTCCTTCGGCAGGTCGATGGCCTTGACGCGCACGTCGACCACCTCGATACCCAGCTCTTTGTTAGCCATGCGGTTCAGCGAAGCGGTGATGTCAGCCATCAGCGCGTCACGTTCACCGGACACTACCTCGTGCAGGGTGCGTTTACCGAACTGGTCACGCAGGCCGCTTTCCAGACGACGCGACAGACGCTCATCAGCGATCTGCTTGAGGCCCGAAGTCGCGGTGTAGAAGCGATCGGAGTCCTTCACGCGCCATTTCGCGTAGGCGTCGACCATTACCGCTTTCTTCTCAAGGGTCAGGAAGCGCTGGGTCGGAGCATCCAGGGTCATCAGGCGGGCGTCGAACTTGCGCACCTGGTTGACGTACGGGATCTTCACATGCAGACCAGGCTGAACATCGGCCTGAACCACACGACCGAATTGCAGCAATACCGCACGTTCGGTCTGGGCCACGATGTAGAAGCTGTTCCAGGCCACGATAGCCAGCACAACTGCGGCGATCAGGGCGATCAGCGATTTATTGCTCATCAGCGGCTCTCCCTAGTACGCAGCGACTGTTGTTGCTGTTGCAGATCCTGCGCTGCACGCACGGCCGCATCGTTGACCGATGGCGACGCGCTGCTGGCGGCCGCGGCCGACGTATTGCGGCTGCCTTCGACCATCTTGTCCAGTGGCAGGTAGAGCAGGTTGTTCTGCCCGTCCTTGGTTGCCACCATGACCTTGCTCGAGTTGCTGTAGACCTCTTGCATGGTCTCCAGGTACAGACGCTGACGGGTGACGTCCGGCGCCTTGCGGTACTCGCTGACCAGCTTGGTGAAGCGGTCGGCCTCACCCTTGGCGCGGGCAATCACTTCATCGCGGTAGCCGTTGGCATCCTCGATGATGCGCTGGGCCTGACCACGGGCTTCCGGCACCACGCCATTGGCGTAGGACTCAGCCTGGTTGCGGGCACGCTGCTCGTCTTCCCGGGCCCGGATCACGTCGTCGAAGGCTTCCTGCACTTCACGCGGGGCTGCCGCGCTCTGTACGTTGACCTGGGTGACGGTGATACCGGTACGGTAGGTGTCGAGGAAGCGTTGCAGGCGTTCGCGGATATCCACGGCCATCTGCTCACGGCCTTCGGTCAGCACCTGGTCCATCGAAGTGGAACCCACCACGTGGCGCAGGGCACTGTCGGTCGCATGCTGCAAGCTCACTTCCGGCTGGTCGACGTTAAGCACGAAGTCCTGCAGGTTGGTGATCTTGTACTGCACGGTCAGCGGCACCTCGACGATGTTCTCGTCTTCGGTGAGCATCTGCCCCTGCTTGGTGTACGCACGCTCACGCGTGACGTTCTCCATGTACTTGCGGTCGATCGGCGGGAAATAGATGTTCAGGCCTGGACCCACGGTCTCATAGTACTTGCCGAAGCGCAGCACGACTGCCTGCTCCTGCTCGTCGACCACGTACACGGCACTGTACAGCCAGATCGCAGCCAACACCGCCAGGCCTATGCCCAGCAGGCCGTAGCCGCCACCCTTGCCGATATTGCGGTCACCACCGCCGCGTTTTTTGCTGCCGCCGAACATGCCGTTCAGGCTGTCCTGCAGCTTGCGGAAGGCCTCGTCCAGATCCGGTGGTCCTTTCTTGTCGCCACCACCGCCGCCGCCACGGCGGCCGCCCCAGGGATCCTGATTGTTCGAGTTGCCACCCGGCTCGTTCCAAGCCATAGCGCTCTCCATCTGATAAAGCAAAGACGCGCCCACGGCGCGCCGTCCAATGCTACAGAATGCCTGTCACGGCTGCCCGGCGACCTCGACGGGCATTTATTGCAAAGTGTGTTGCGCAATGAACGCTTGCGGCTCCATGCCTTCGCGGCTGACCAGGCGATTGAGCTCGATCATGGGCAGGCGCACGCTCAACAAGCTGCTGCCTTCATCATCGTGTTCCTCGCCTTGCACTGCCCCTAGTTCAAAGAATTGCGCGCGCAGGCGAGCAAAACGCTGTTCGAGGCGCAGGGTTCCGACAAACAGATCATCCCCCAGCAATTCGGCAATCGCCTGGCCTACCAACTCCAGGCCACGTCCATCACGTGCCGATACCCAGACCCGCTCCGGCTTGCCATCGGCATTGCGCTGGATCTGCGGCTCGACATCTTCGAGCAGGTCGAGTTTGTTATAGACCTCAAGGATCGGCAAGCCTTCAGCACCGATCTCGCCCAATACTGCCAACACCTGCTCGATCTGCTCCATGCGCTCTGGCTCATGGGCGTCGATCACATGCAGCAGCAGGTCGGAGTTGCTCGACTCTTCGAGCGTAGCCCGAAATGCCTCGACCAGCTTGTGCGGCAAGTGGCGAATGAAGCCCACGGTGTCGGCCAGCACGATCGGCCCCAGGTCATCGAGCTGCAAACGGCGCAGGGTCGGATCGAGGGTGGCGAACAGTTGGTCGGCGGCGTAGACGTCGGATTCGGTGAGGGCGTTGAACAAGGTCGACTTGCCGGCGTTGGTATAGCCCACCAGCGACACCGACGGGATATCCGCGCGCTTACGCCCGCGCCGCGCCTGCTCACGCTGACTGCGAACCTTCTCCAGGCGTGCCTTGATCTGCCGCAGGCGCACCCGCAGCAAGCGCCGGTCAGTCTCAAGCTGGGTTTCACCCGGACCGCGCAGGCCGATACCACCCTTCTGCCGCTCAAGGTGGGTCCAGCCGCGCACCAGCCGCGTGCTCATGTGCTCCAGCTGGGCCAGTTCGACCTGCAGCTTGCCTTCATGGGTACGCGCCCGTTGGGCGAAAATGTCGAGAATCAGCCCGGTACGGTCGAGCACGCGACACTCGAAGACTCGTTCGAGGTTGCGCTCCTGACTGGGCGTGAGGGTGTGATTGAAAATCACCAGATCTACCTGTTCGGCTTTGACCAGGTCGCGTAACTCTTCGACCTTGCCGCTGCCAATCAGGTATTTGGCGGTAGGCTGGTGCCGCGTCACTGTAGACAGCGAAACGATCTCAGCTCCGGCCGACAGTGCCAGTTCCTGAAACTCCTGCGGGTCTTCGCGCGCCTCAGGGTTCTGACCTTCCAAGTGAACGAGCAGCGCTCGCTCACCACCACCGTGGCGCTCAAAGAACAATGCAGGCTCCTATCAGGCGTTGCCTGGCTCGCTGTCGCCGCTCTCGGAATCGGACGGGCTTGGCAGGCGAACCGGACGAGCTGGGACCACGGTCGAGATAGCGTGCTTGTAGACCATCTGGCTGACGGTGTTCTTCAGCAGTACCACGAACTGGTCGAAAGATTCGATCGAGCCCTGCAGCTTGATCCCGTTGACCAGATAGATCGAAACCGGGACCTTTTCTTTTCTCAAGGTGTTCAAGTAAGGGTCTTGTAGCGAATGCCCTTTTGACATATGCCGCACTCCTGTAAGGATCAATAGTAAAAAACACGAAAATTCGATAATTACGCCGCCCATTCGCAAGAGTAGACGGCAATTGCAGGGACTCAGCTCAATATGGAGACGGACCCAAGGTATTTCAAGGTGCGGGACAGATTGTCGCAGGCCAGGCTGTCCAGCCAGTGTACGTCGGACCAGCCGCGCAACCAGGTGAACTGCCGTTTGGCCAGCTGGCGAGTGGCAATGATACCGCGTTCGCGCATCTCATTCTCATCTAGCTTGCCATCCAGGTAATCCCAGACCTGCCGATACCCCACTGCCCGTATAGACGGCAGCCCCGCGTGCAAGTCACTTCTGGCGCGCAGCTTTCGGACCTCGTCGACGAAGCCCTGTTCCAGCATCTGCGAAAATCGTAGCGCAATTCGCTGATGCAAAATGTGACGATCTGTAGGAGCAATCGCCAGACTGGCGACAGTATAGGGCAAATGTCCGCCCGCGCCTGCGTCTGCGCCGCTACTTTCGGCCAATTGCCGCTGGCGATGGGCCGTCATGCTCTCGCCGCTGACCCGATACACTTCCAGCGCGCGGATCAGCCGTTGCGGGTCATTGGGGTGGATGCGTGCGGCCGACTCGGGGTCGACCTCAGCCAACTGCCGGTGCAATTCAGCCAGGCCCAACGCACTGGCCTGGGCTTCAAGCTCGGCGCGCACCGCAGGGTCGGCGGCAGGCATATCGGCCAAGCCATCGATCAACGCCTTGTAATAAAGCATGGTGCCGCCGACCAATAGCGGGATCTTGCCGCGCGCGCTGATCTCGGCCATGGCGGCCAGGGCATCGGTACAAAATTGTGCGGCGGAGTAGCTCTGGGCCGGGTCGATGATGTCGATCAAACGGTGTGGATAGGCGGCCAATAGTTCCTTGGAAGGCTTGGCGGTGCCGATATCCATGTCGCGGTAGACCAGCGCCGAGTCGACGCTGATCAACTCGCACGGCAGGACCTTGGTCAGCTCGATAGCAAGGTCGGTCTTGCCGGCCGCTGTCGGGCCCATGAGGAATATTGCTGGGGGTTTACCGCTCATTTCATCGACCGCGCAGGAAAAGTTTGTCCAGATCGTCCAGGCCCATCTGGGTCCAGGTCGGTCGACCATGGTTGCACTGGCCGCTGCGTTCGGTGTTTTCCATGTCGCGCAGCAGCGCATTCATCTCGGGAATGGCCAGGCGCCGGTTGGCGCGCACGGCGCCGTGACAGGCCATGGTGCCGAGCAGCTCGTTGAGGTGCGCCTGGATGCGGTCGCTGGTGCCGTATTCCATCAGGTCTGCCAGTACGTCCTGGACCAGGCGATTGGCTTCAGCCTGCTTGAGCAGCGCCGGAATCTGGCGGATGGCCACGCTTTCCGGCCCCAGGCGCTGCAACTCGAAGCCCAAGCGCTGGAACCACTGCGCATGCTCTTCGGCGCAATCGGCCTCACGCTGGCTCAGTGCCAGAGACTCCGGCACCAACAGCGGCTGGCCGCTCAAGCCTTCGCTGGCCATGGCCACCTTGAGCCGCTCGTACATGATCCGCTCGTGGGCGGCATGCATGTCCACCAGCACCAGACCGACGGCGTTTTCGGCCAGGATGTAGATGCCCTTGAGCTGAGCCAGGGCATAGCCCAGTGGCGGCACATCACCCTGGCTTTCGGGCAAGGATGATGGTGCACCACCAGGCAGTGGCGCGAAGAACTCGCGGTAGGCTGCCTGGGCCTCGGCAACGGGCAACGGCTGCGATGGGCGCGGCGTGTACTGATACTGATAACCGGCGCCAGCACCGGAGCTGGAAAACTGCTGCGGTTGTGCCTGCGGCTGTTCCAATACCGGTGAGGCCAGGCGCATTTCACCTTGCGGACCAAATTCGCCCGCCTGCTGTCCGCTGGGCCGAACCATCTCGCTGGCCGCCGCCGGGGCCGCCAGCTGGTCTTCCGGACGTACATCGGCCAGGGCCCGGTGCAAGGTGCCGTAGAGGAAATCGTGCACTGTGCGGCCTTCGCGAAAGCGCACCTCATGCTTGGTCGGGTGAACGTTGACGTCGACGCCGTTGGGCTCAAGCTCAAGGAACAACACGAAGGTCGGGTGGCGGCCATTGAACAGCACATCGCGGTAGGCCTGGCGCACCGCGTGGGCGACCAGCTTGTCGCGCACGGCGCGGCCGTTGACGAAGAAGTACTGCAAATCGGCCTGGCTGCGCGAGAACGTCGGCAGGCCAACCCAACCCCACAAGCGCAAGCCATTGCGCTCGACATCGATCGGCAGCGCCTGTTCGAGAAAGCCCGGACCGCAGATCGCACCAACCCGCCGCGCCCGCGCAATCTCGTCGGGGGCATCGTGCAGGCTGAGAATGGTCTTGCCGTTATGGCGCAGGTGGAAGCCGACATCGAATCGGGCCAAAGCCAACCGCCGGATAACTTCCTGAAGATGGTCGAACTCGGTCTTCTCGGCCTTGAGGAACTTGCGTCGAGCCGGCGTATTGAAAAACAGGTCGCGAACTTCGACCGAGGTGCCCACCGGGTGCGCCGCAGGCTGCACCCGCGGGGTCATGTCGCGGCCTTCGGTCTCGACCTGCCAAGCCTCGCTGGCATCGGCCGTGCGCGAGGTCAGGGTCAGGCGCGCCACCGAGCTGATCGAGGCCAGCGCCTCACCCCGAAAGCCCAGGCTCAACACTCCTTCGAGGTCTTCCAGCTCGCGGATCTTGCTGGTGGCATGGCGCGCCAGGGCCAGCGGCAAGTCGTCAGGCGAGATGCCGCTGCCGTTGTCACGCACGCGCAGCAGCTTGACGCCGCCCTGCTCGACCTCGACCTCAATGCGCTTGGCGCCAGAGTCGAGGCTGTTTTCCAGCAGCTCCTTGGCCACCGAGGCGGGCCGTTCGACCACTTCGCCGGCGGCGATCTGGTTGGCCAGTCGCGGGCTGAGCAACTGGATGCGCGAACCACCACTCATTGTTGCGACGCCAGGGTCGTGCCGGGAATATCCAGGTGCTGGCCAACCTTCAGCTCATCAGTCTTGAGGCCGTTGCTGCTGCGCAGGCTGGCCACGCTAACCTGGTAACGCACGGCGATCATCGCCAGGGTTTCGCCTGGACGCACAGTGTGGTCACGCGGGCCTTGGGCAATCTTGCCGCTGTCACGCAACCAGGCAATGTAGGTGCCAGGTGGCGGGCTTTGCTGGAAGTACTGGCGCACGCCGGTATGGATCGAGCGTGCCAGGGCCTGCTGATGGCTCCTGGTCGCCAGCTTGGCAGCTTCGTTGGCGTTGGAAATAAAGCCGGTCTCTACCAGGATCGAGGGAATATCCGGCGACTTCAACACCATGAAGCCTGCCTGCTCCACGCGTCGCTTGTGCAGCGAAGTGATGCGCCCCATGTTGCCCAGCACCTTCTGCCCCACATCGAGGCTGGAGCTGAGGGTGGCGGTCATCGACAGGTCGAGCAGCACGCCCGCGAGCATACGGTCCTTGTCGTCCAGGCTGACGTTGCCCGCGCCACCGATCAGGTCGGAACGGTTTTCGGTGTCTGCCAGCCAGCGCGCAGTCTCGGACGTAGCACCCCGGTCAGACAGGGCGAACACCGAGGCGCCGAAAGCAGCCTTGGAGGGTGCGGCGTCGGCGTGGATCGAGACGAATAGGTCGGCGCCCTTCTTGCGGGCGATCTCGGTGCGCTTGCGCAGCGGAATGAAGTAGTCACCGGTGCGCGTGAGTTCCGCCCGATAGCCCCTCTCACTGTTGATCTGGCGTTGCAGCTCCTTGGCGATCTGCAACACGATGTCTTTCTCGTGCTGACCACGCGAACCCGAGGCGCCCGGGTCTTCACCGCCGTGCCCGGCATCGATGGCGATCACGATATCGCGCTTGCCGCTTGGCGCCGGTGGCAGCTTGATCGCAGGCTGGGTCGGCGTTACCGGAACAGCCGGAGTGGTAGCCGGAGTTTGTGCCGGTGGCGGCGTCGGCGTGCTGGCCGCGATGGCATCGGCTTCCTGGTCGTACAAATCGACCACCAGGCGGTTGCCGTATTGGGCATTGGGAGCCAGGGTGAAGCTTTTCGGCGTGACTGCTTTTTTCAGGTCGACCACCACGCGCAGATCGGTAGGCGTACGCTGGGCCGAACGCACACTGCTGATCGGTGTATTGGATGTGGAGACGTTGAGCGGCGCGGCCAAGGTCGCACCGTTGATATCGATGACCAGCCGATCCGGCGCGCTCAGGGTGAACACGCTGTGCTGCACCGGGCCGGACAGGTCGAAGACCAGCCGTGTGTTATCTGGCGCGCGCCACAGACGCATGCTCTTGACTTGCGTGGCGGCCAGAGCGTTGACGGTGACCGCTGTGAGCAGCAGACCGACAACGGCGACCAGTGCGCGTATGCGCATACCTATCCCCATTTACTGTTTGAATTGTTCGGCCAGCGCGGTGCACCAGGCTTCGCCGCGAGGCCCCTGCGGCGACAGATACAGCGAGCGCCCGCCCGCTTGCGGGCTTATGGTAATGGTCAGGTCAGGCTTTGGCAAAACGCCCGCACCTTTCTGGGGCCATTCGAACAGGCACAAGGCATCATCCTCGAAGTAATCGCGTATCCCCATGAACTCCAATTCTTCCGGATCGACCAGCCGATACAGGTCGAAGTGGAAAGCGCGCACCGCGCCAATCTCGTAGGGTTCAACCACGGTGAAGGTCGGGCTCTTGACCGGGCCGACATGGCCCAAACCGCGGATCAAGCCGCGCGACAAGGTGGTTTTACCGGCCCCCAGGTCGCCCTCGAGAAAAATCACGCCATGACCGCCGGTCACCTGGGCCAATTGCCCGCCAAAGGCCACGGTGGCCTCTTCGTCGGCCAGAAACAGGGTTACACCTGACACGCTGAATGCTCCTCCAATAATTCACGAATGACCGGCAGCAGATCACTGGCTGCCAGGCCTCTGCCTTTTACCCCCAAGCGCTCGCCGGCACAGGCATGCAGCCAGACGCCCAGGCAAGCCGCCGACCAGGCGTCCAGGCCCTGCGCCAGCAGCGCCGCCAGCACCCCGGTAAGCACATCGCCAAGGCCTGCGCCGGCCATCGCAGGATGACCTCGCCCGCACAGCGCCAACTGCCCCGCCGGGTCAGCGACCAGGGTGCCAGCGCCCTTGAGCACACAGACGCTGGCATATTTGCGCGCCAGCTTGCGCGCAGCGCCCGGTCGGTCGGCCTGCACGGCTTCGGTCGACACCCCAAGCAACCGCGCTGCTTCACCCGGGTGCGGGGTAAGAATGCTAGCGCTGGGCAGGGCCAAGGGTGTGCGGGCCAGCAAGTTTAGGGCATCGGCGTCCCACACTTGGGGGCGCTCGGCATTGGCAACTGCCGACAGCAAGCTGCGCCCCCAAGCTGCCTGGCCCAGGCCAGGGCCTACCACCAGCACCGATGCCCGTTCCAGCAGGGTCATCAGCTGATTGGCCGAATTCACCCCCAGGCACATGGCTTCAGGTAGACGAGCAAGGGCTGCGGGCACGTGTTCGGGCCGCGTGGCAATGCTCACCAGGCCAGCCCCACAACGCAGCGCTGCTTCGCTACTGAGCAACACCGCACCGCCGGTACCCAGGTCGCCTCCGACCACCAGCACGTGGCCAAAGTCACCTTTTTGGGCGTCTGGGCGGCGCGGCGGCAGGCTGTCCAAGCTGGCACGGCTGAGCAGTTTTACCGGGTTGGCAGGGTGTTTGGTCTGGGGCATGGGGTCAAAGGCTCCGATGTCTGGCAGAATTATACGCACCTGAGCCTGTAATGCCTGTCATCCATGTCCGCTTGTACTCCTGACCTCGCCGCGCTGGCCCAATCGATCAAGGATTGGGGCCGTGAACTCGGCTTCGCCCATGTCGGTATCGCTGGTGTAGACCTTGGCGAGCATGAGCAGCACCTGCAACGCTGGCTCGACGCGGGCTATCAGGGCGAGATGGACTACATGGCTGCGCACGGCAGCAAACGCGCCCATCCCGACCAGCTGGTGCCCGGAACCTTGCGCGTGGTCTCGCTGCGCATGGACTACCTGCCCGGCGACACGCGCATGGCGCAGCTGCTGGCGCAGCCAGACAAAGCCTATATATCGCGCTATGCCCTGGGTCGCGACTACCACAAGCTGGTGCGCAAGCGCGTGCAGCATCTGGCCGATCGGGTGCAGCAAGCCATTGGCCCGTTTGGCTTTCGCGCCTTTGTCGACAGTGCCCCGGTGCTGGAGAAAGCCATTGCCCAGCAAGCCGGGCTAGGCTGGATCGGCAAGAACACCCTGCTGCTCAACCGCAAGGCGGGCAGCTACTTCTTTCTCGCCGAACTGTTCGTCGACCTGCCACTGCCGGTGGATGACGCGCAGGCCAGTGAGCACTGTGGGCGTTGCCAGGCGTGCCTAGACGTTTGCCCGACCCAGGCGTTTGTCGGGCCCTACCTGCTCGATGCGCGGCGCTGCATCTCGTACCTGACCATCGAATTGAAGCAGGCAATACCCGTCGAGCTGCGACCACTGATCGGTAATCGGGTGTTTGGCTGCGATGATTGCCAGATCGTCTGCCCGTGGAATCGCTTTGCCCGGCCAACCCAGGAGAACGACTTCAAGCCGCGCCATGGGCTGGATAATGCGCAGTTGGCTGCGCTGTTTCTGTGGGACGAGGCGACCTTCCTGGGCAACACCGAGGGCTCGCCGCTGCGCCGGGCCGGTTATGAGCGCTGGTTGCGCAACCTGGCGGTGGGGCTGGGCAATGCGCCTTCGACGATCCCAGTGCTGGAGGCGTTACAGGCGCGCCGCGAGTATCCGTCGGAGCTAGTCAGGGAGCATGTGGAGTGGGCGCTGGCCCAGCATGAGGCGCGCACAGCTCCACTCTGAACTCATGTGGGAGCGGGCTTGCCCCGCGACGAAATCACTGCTGGTCGTTGTAGTGGAACTTGGGCATTTCCCAATGGAAACGAATCGCCAGCAAACGCACCAGGAACCCGCCAAACAAGGTCAGCAGCATCGCCTGCTCCGCTGGCACCTGAAAGTGCACGCAGCCCAGATAGAACCACGCAGCGGCAAACGACACGCTGGCATACAGCTCGCGGCGGAACACCAAGGGAATGTCGTTGCAGAAGATATCCCGCAGAATGCCGCCAAACACCCCAGTGATCACCCCGCTGATCGACGCCACCAGCATGCCCTGACCCATTTCCAGCGCGGTCATGCAGCCAATCAGGGTAAAGGCCACCAGCCCCAGCGCATCGAGTACCAGGAACAGCGAACGCAGGTGGCGCATCAACGGCGCGATGAAGATGGTCAGCAGCGCGGCGAAGCTGGTCAGTACCAGGTACTCGGGGTGCTTCACCCAGGTCAACGGGTAGTGCCCGAGCAGCACATCGCGCACCGAACCGCCACCCAGGGCAGTCACGCACGCGATTAGCACCACTCCAAACCAGTCCATCCCGCGACGACCGGCAGACAAGGCACCGGTCATGGCTTCGGCGGTAATGGCGATGAGGTAGAGCATCAACAACATGGTGGCTGTCCGTGCAGGAAAGGCGCGCAGTCTACCCAGTTGTTCAGAGCACCAAAAGAGGGCGCGCCGAGTCTGATCGGCGCACGCGATGCTCAGACCTTGATGAAGTGCTCGCGGTAGTGACGCAGCTCGGCGATCGACTCGCGAATATCGTCCAGCGCCAGGTGCGTGCTGCCCTTCTTGAAGCTGTCACGCACATCCGGCGCCCAGCGCGCGGCGAGCTCCTTGAGCGTGGAGACGTCGAGGTTGCGGTAGTGGAAATAGCTTTCCAGGGTTTTCATGTGGCGATACAGGAAGCGCCGGTCCTGGCAGATGCTGTTGCCACAGATCGGCGACTTGCCCTTGGGCACCCATTGTTCGAGGAACTTGACGGTTTCAGCCTCGGCCTCGGCCATGCTGATGCGGCTTTCGCGCACGCGCTGGGTCAGACCGGAGGCGCCGTGGGTGCGGGTGTTCCACTCATCCATGCGCGCCAGCACTTCATCGCTGTGGTGGATGGCGATCACCGGGCCTTCGGCCAAGGTATTGAGGTTGCTGTCGGTGACGATGGTGGCCATCTCGATGATGACGTCGTTATCCGGATCCAGACCGGTCATTTCCAGATCGATCCAGATCAGGTTCTGTGTGTTGTCCATGAAGGCGCTCCTCGAATAGGCCATCATCTTACCCTAGCGGCCGATGTCGATGCAGTCGCGCGCAAAAAGGTAACCGGATGGCACACAGGTGGAGCGTGCTAAACTGCCAGCCGTTTTCTTTCTGCCCCGCCAACACGGAACCTTCATGGCCAAACGCCAGCTCAATCGCCGCCAGAACTGGCGCATCGAAAAAATCCAGGGCGAGCGTGCCGCACGCGCCGCTAAACGCGAGCAACATGCCTTGCAGGAACTGGAGGGTGGCGACCTGGGGCCGGAGCAATTTGGCCTGGTAATCGCCCACTTTGGCGTACAGGTCGAGGTCGAGGCGCAGGACGGCGAAGTCGCCGGGCAGATCTTCCGCTGCCACTTGCGGGCCAACCTGCCGGCACTGGTCACCGGTGACCGAGTGGTTTGGCGCGCGGGCAACCAAGGGATTGGCGTCATCGTCGCGCAGCTGCCGCGCAGCACCGAGCTGTGCCGGCCGAACAACCACGGCCAGCTCAAGCCGGTAGCGGCTAACGTCGACCTGATCGTGATCGTCTTCGCGCCGGCCCCCGAGCCCCACGCCAACCTGATCGACCGCTACCTGGTGGCCGCCGAGCACGCCGGCATCCGCCCCTTGCTGCTGCTGAACAAGGCCGACCTGGTCAACGAGGAAAACGGCCCAGGGCTGAACGCCCTGCTTGAGGTCTATCGCGACTTGGGTTATCCGCTGCTAGAAGTTTCCGCGCATCAAGGCGATGGCATGCAGCGCCTGCAAGAGCTGCTCGATGGCCACATCAGTGTGTTCGTCGGCCAGTCTGGCGTGGGCAAGTCCTCGCTGGTCAACAGCCTGTTGCCCGCAGCCCAAACCCGCGTGGGCGATCTTTCCGAGTGGTCCGGGCAAGGCACGCACACCACCACCACCGCCCGCCTCTATCACTTCCCCAATGGCGGCGACCTGATCGACTCACCGGGCATCCGTGAGTTCGGCCTGGTGCACGTCAGCCGCGATGACGTCGAAGCAGGCTTCATCGAGTTCAGCGAGCTGCTCGGCAACTGCCGTTTCCGCGACTGCAAACACGACCGCGAGCCTGGCTGCGCGCTGCTCAAGGCGCTGGACGAAGGGCGGATCAAACCGCAGCGGATGCACAGTTATCGCTCGATCATCGCCAGCCTGGGTGAAGATACTTACTAGGTTTCCGTAGGAAAACTTACCGACTCAAGTAGGACGGCTCTCGTTTAATCGTCAGCTATTGTTCCGCCCCGGTCTTTCCTTGATGGTCATGGCTCAAGCCTCATCAGGGAAGAGCCGACTATGACCTCCACACCCGCAACCTCCCCAAAGCGCCCCGCCCTCCATCACGGAGGGCCTAGCTGATGCCCGTCGTCATCTGCTACCGCCACAATGAACGGCTCGACGCGTTCATTCTCAATGAGCGCTTGCTGCTTGAGGATGTTCCAACCCAACTGGTGCAATTCGACAGTACCGGGCAAACCACCGAAGACCTGTGCGGCGGCCTTTGCCAGCAACTCAGTGATGCCACGCATCTGATTGGCGTGCTCTCCAGCGAGAGCGCGCAACGATGGTGGACGGCATGGTTGATGGGCGCAGCGGTCATGGCCAGTCGGCGAGTCAGCCTGTACCAGAGTGGCGCGCAGTCATTGCCAGAACATTTAGGTAAGTGGCCGGTGATGCGCAGCCGTGAGCACATCGAGCTGTTTGTGCGCGCCTACCATGATGAACGGACCTTTGAGCGGGCGATGTCGCTGCCAGCGGTGCGTTTGCACAGTGTCGACCGGAGTAATGCGGATTTCTTTCATGCCGATCTCAAGGCCAAGATTCGGCGGGGCTTTTGAATGAAGTGGGGCGCTTAGCGCCCCACTTGCCCTTATTCTGTGGGCTCATCCATCTTCAATGTGCCATCTTCGAAGATGTTCAGCTTCTGGCGCAGCTCGCGAGGCTGCATCGGCTCGGCGGCTGCTCCAGGCACTGCTGGGGCCGCAGCGCCCGGGGCGGCTGGCGCTGCCGGTGGCGCCTCAGGCGTACCCTGCTCGCCTTCGATGTTACGCTGGGCCTTCTTGGTCAAGACGATGATATCGATGCGCCGGTTGACAGGGTTGAACGGATCCTTGCGATCGAACAGCGACGACGAGGCATAACCGACCACGCGCGCCACCTGATCATCCGGATAACCACCCGCCACCAGTGCCCGCCGCGCAGCGTTGGCACGGTTGGCCGACAGCTCCCAGTTACCGAACTCGCCTGCGCCGGCATACGGCTTGGCATCGGTGTGGCCGCTGACGCTGATCTTGTTCGGCACCGCCTTGATGGTGTCGGCCATGGCCAGCAGGATGTCTTCGAAGTACGGCTGCAAGCGTGCGCTGCCGATATCGAACATCGGCCGGTTCTCGGCATCCATGATCTGGATGCGCAGGCCGTCCTGGGTGATCTCGAACAGGATCTGGTCCTTGAACTTCTGCAGCTGCGGGTTTTCCTCGACCTTGTTCTGCAGCTCTTGCAGGAGCAGGTTCAAACGCTCCTTCTCGACCTGCTCGGCCATGGTCTCGACCTGGTCCTTGTCCAACTGAATGCTGGTGTCTGGGGTCGGCTCGGACTTTTCTTCCGGGTTGATGGTCTTTTCCGGCGCCAGCTGCGGCGAGCCGCCCAGGTCGATGACGTAGGGCGTACCGCTTTCGGAGAAGCCAATCGGATCCTTGAAGTAGCCGGCAATGGCGATCTTCTGCTCAGGCGTAGCGGTCGACAGCAACCACAGCACCAGGAAGAACGCCATCATCGCCGTGGCGAAGTCGGCAAAGGCGATCTTCCAGGCGCCGCCGTGGTGCCCGCCACCGAAGCGCTTGACGCGCTTGATGATTATCGGCTGATTGTTTTCCATGACTCAGCGACCGCGAACCGCTTGTTCCAGCTCGGCGAAGCTCGGACGGTGCTTGGGATAGAGCACCTTGCGCCCGAATTCGACGGCCAGCGATGGCGGCATGCCGGAGGCCGAAGCAACCAGCGAAGCCTTGATCGCCTCGTACAGGTTGACCTCTTCCTTGGCATCGTGCGCCAGGCACGTGGCCAGGGGGCCGAAGAAGCCATAGGCGGCCAAAATACCGAAGAAGGTACCGACCAGTGCCGCCCCCACGTGCAGACCGATCGAAGCCTGGTCGCCTTCACCCAGCGAGGCCATGGTCACGACGATACCCAGTACCGCGGCGACGATACCGAAACCAGGCATGCCGTCGGCGATGCCGGTCACCGCATGGGAGGGGTGATCGAGTTCTTCCTTCATGCTCAGCAGCTCCATGTCGAACAAGCCTTCGAGCTCGTGCGGGGCCATGTTGCCGGTGGACATGATGCGCAGGTAATCGCAGATGAACGCGGTCATGCGCTCATCACCCAGCACTGCGGGGTATTTAGCGAAGATCGGGCTGGCCGCAGCGTCTTCGATATCGCTCTCGATTGCCATCATGCCTTCACGACGGCTCTTGTTGAGGATCTCGTAAACCAGGCCAAGCACCTCCAGATAGAAGGTGTGGGAGAAGCGCGAGCCGAACATCTTCATCGACTTCTTGATCACATGCATGGTCATGTAACCAGGGTTGGCCTGCAGGAACGCGCCAAAGGCCGCACCGCCGATGATCAGCACTTCGAACGGCTGGATCAGCGCCGCGATCTTGCCGTGGGAGAGTACGTAACCGCCGAGCACGCTCGCGAATACGACGATGATGCCGATAATTTTAGCCATAGGTTCAAAGCACTTGCTGTCGTGGTCAGGGTCGGGGACGGGAGCTTTAAAACTCTTCTTCTACTTATCGGCAGAACTGCGCCAGACTATAGCCACTCAAAGCGAAAAGCCAGTTTGGACTGATGTCAAAATGCCAATTGAAACCAAGGTACCAGGTCAGATTCCGCGCACCCTCGATGGCTGGATAAAGCTGCTCGACAGCGTCCGCCTGCCGGTGCCGAAAGAAAGCCACGACCGTGTTTTAGCCGCAATCAATGACAGCCGTAGGTCCCTGCGCGAAATCGCCGAACTGATGCAGGACAGCCCGGCCCTGGTGCTTTGCGTGATGCGTGAGGCCAATCATCCGGCCAATGCCAGCCAGGCCGAACCCGCTGAAAGCCTTGAGGTTGCCGTCAACCGCCTGGGCCTGGAGCGCACCGCCCAGTTGCTGACGCGCCTGCCCGCGATGCCGGGCGACGATATCCCGCCTGTGCTGCGCCAATTTCTCCTGATCAGCCAACACGCCTCGCAGCAGGCCAGCGGTCTGTTCGCCAGCCGTCTGGCCCGGCTGTGGCAAGAAATCCACTGGGGTAGCCTGTTGTTCCTGTCGCCGCTGTGGCCATTGGCCCTGAGCCACCCCAAGCTGCTGGACGCCTGGGAGCTGCGGGTGATCCACAAGGGTGAAGATGCCACCGAAGTCGAACAGGAGCTGTTCGGGGTGCGCATCATGGAGTTGTGCCAAGCCGTTGCCAGTCACTGGCGCCTGCCCGAGTGGGTGACCCAGGGCTATCGCTTGCTGACCAGCGAACGCGAATTGCTCGCCCAAGTACTGAACATCGCCCGCGAACCCGACAGCCTCACCCAGCAACACCGGCTGGATGAAGAGCCCGGCCTGCGTCGCTGGTTCAACCAGCCGGCCAACACCGTGCTGCTGGCCAACGGCCTGGCCCTGGCCGCCCAGGTTGGCTGGGACAACCCGCACCTGCTGCGCTGGCAATTGCTGACTGCGCTGTATTTGCAAACCAGCCTCGATGACGTCCAGCAGCAGGTCCACCAACAAGCGGCGGCCAGCGCCCGCCACCATGCGCGGCACGCCCTGTTCCACCCAGCCGAAGCGCTGATCTGGCCGTGGCAGCAACGCCGGCCGCACCCCGATATGCTCACCCCGCCGCCGCCACCCAGTGAAGACCTGGTCCGCTGGCGCAAGCTGTGCGGTGAACTGTTGGCCCAGCCAAGCCCGTTCAGCAACGCCGTGCATCTGGCTAGCCAGGCCTGCGAAGCGCTGCTGGCCTGCGGCATGCAGCGGATCATGCTACTGATGCACGATAAGCCCAATGACGCTTTGCTCGTGCAACGAGCGGCTGGTTTGCCCAATGAAGCCGCAGCCCTGAACTTGCCGGTTGCGCAAAACAAACTGTTGCAGCGCTTGACCAGTCAGGCCGGACAACTGCGCCTGACCCCGGACAACCATGCGCAGTTTTCTGCCCTGCTGCCCGCAGCACTACGCGCGTTGTTCCGCAGCGAGCACCTGCTGCTGCGCTCGTTGGCCGTCGATGGCCAGGTGCTGATGCTGATGATTGCCGACCAGGGCGGTAAGCCGCTGGCTGATGTCGGTGTGCAAGCCTTTGGCAAAACCGCGCAGTGCGTAGAGCGTGCCCTGGCCACCTTCAGCAAGCCCAATCGTTAAGCCTTACGCTACAATCGCCCCCTCACGTTCCACCCTGGAGACTGTGGATGACTGACTTTTCCGGCTTGCCGCTGGTGATCGAACCGGCTGACTTGCTGTCGCGCCTGGATTCGCCACAGCTGATCCTGGTCGATCTGACCAGTGCCAACCGTTATGGCAGCGGGCACATTCCCGGCGCGCGCTTCGTCGACCCCAAGCGCACTCAGCTTGGCCAGCCGCCGGCCCCCGGCCTGCTGCCGGCACGTGCCGACCTGGAAAAACTGTTCGGCGAACTCGGCCACCGCGATGACGCCGTTTACGTGGTGTACGACGACGAGGGCGGCGGCTGGGCTGGGCGCTTCATCTGGCTGCTGGATGTCATTGGCCATAGCAAGTATCACTACCTCAATGGTGGTATCCAGGCATGGCCGGCTGACAAGTTGTCCACCGACGTGCCGGTCAGCGCTGGCGGCCCGTTGAGCCTGACCTTGCATGCCGAACCCACCGCCACCCGCGAATACCTGCAAAGCCGCCTGGGCGCTGCCGACCTGGCCATCTGGGACGCCCGCGCGCCCAGCGAATACCGCGGCGAGAAGGTCTTGGCGGCCAAGGGCGGGCATATCCCTGGCGCGGTCAACTTCGAGTGGACCGCCGGCATGGACATGAATGACCATCTGCGCATTCGCAAGGACATGGCCGAGATCCTCCAGAACCTGGGCATCACCCCGGACAAGGAAGTGATCACCCACTGCCAGACCCATCACCGCTCCGGTTTTACCTACCTGGTGGCTAAATCCCTCGGCTACCCACGGGTCAAGGCCTACGCCGGCTCCTGGGGCGAATGGGGTAACCATCCGGACACGCCTGTAGACGTTTAAGGAAATTCAATGAAATCCCGCTTGTTCATCATCAGCCAGTACCTGCTGCCGCACCATTTGCTGTCGCGACTGGCCGGTTGCATTGCCGAGTGCCGTGCGCGCTGGTTCAAGAATGCCTTCACCGCTTGGTTCGCCAAGCGCTATCAGGTCGACATGTCCGAAGCGTTGGTCGAAGACCTCAGCGCCTACGAGCATTTCAACGCCTTCTTCACCCGCGCCCTCAAACCCGGCGCCCGCCCGCTGGATGAAACGCCAGGCGCCATCCTGTGCCCGGCAGACGGTGCAGTGAGCCAGCTCGGCCCGATCGAGCATGGCCGCATCTTCCAGGCCAAGGGCCACGGCTACAGCGCGCTGGAGCTGCTGGGCGGTGACCCGGCCCTGGCCGCGCCGTTCATGGGCGGTGAGTTCGCCACCATCTACCTGTCGCCCAAAGACTACCACCGCGTGCACATGCCGCTGGCCGGTACCTTGCGCGAGATGGTCTATGTGCCGGGTCGCCTGTTCTCGGTCAACCAGACCACCGCGGAAAACGTTCCAGAGCTGTTCGCTCGTAATGAGCGCGTGGTCTGCCTGTTCGACACCGAGCGCGGACCAATGGCCGTTGTGCTGGTAGGGGCGATGATCGTGGCCTCGATCGAAACCGTCTGGGCGGGCCTGGTCACGCCACCGAAGCGTGAGCTGAAGACCTTCCGTTATGACGAAGCCAGCCGGGCGCCGATTCATTTGGAGAAAGGTGCCGAATTGGGCCGTTTCAAGCTGGGTTCGACGGCGATCGTGCTGTTCGGGCCAGAGCAGGTGAAGTGGGCCGAGAGCCTGGGTGCTGGATCGGCGGTGCGCATGGGCCAGCAATTGGCTGTGCCTAGCCAAGCCTGACCGTAGCGCAAAGAAAAGGCCCCGCATGACATCAGTCGTGCGGGGCCTTTTTCATTTTTAGGGCCGCTTTGCGCCCCTTCGCGGGCGAGCCCGCTCCCACAAGGTTCAGCGGCGCTGCAAAAACCTGTGGGAGGGGCTTGTCGAGGCGTCGAACCGCCGCAAAGCGGCCCCATTACAGTATCGGATCAGCCGCGAGCGTCGCGATCGCGCAAGCCAAGCAGATACAGCACGCCATCCAAGCCAAGGGTAGAAATCGCCTGTTTGGCCGACTGACGCACCAGCGGCTTGGCGCGGAAGGCAACCCCCAGCCCCGCCAGCGACAGCATCGGCAAATCATTGGCGCCGTCGCCCACGGCGATAGTCTGCGCCAGTTGCAGGCCTTCCTTGCTCGCCAGCTCCTGGAGCAGATCAGCTTTGCGCTGCGCGTCGACGATCGGCTCGATGGCCACGCCAGTTACTTTGCCGTCGACCACTTCCAGCTCGTTGGCAAACACATAGTCGATGCCCAGACGCGCTTGCACCTGCTTGGCAAAATAGGTGAAGCCGCCCGACAGAATTGCCGTTTTATAGCCCAGACGCTTGAGCTCGGTGAACAGGTTCTCAGCACCTTCAGTCAGCCGCAGCGAGGCGCCGATCTCATCCAGCACGCCCACGTCGAGCCCCTTGAGCAGCGCCATCCGCTCCTTGAAGCTGGCGCGGAAATCCAACTCGCCGCGCATCGCCCGCTCAGTGATCGCGGCCACTTGTTCGCCGACGCCGGCAGCCTTGGCCAACTCGTCGATCACTTCGGCCTCGATCAGGGTCGAGTCCATGTCGAACACTGCCAGGCGGCGGTTGCGGCGGAACAGGTCGTCCTTCTGGAAGGCGATATCAACCGCCAGCTCTTGCGACAGGGCGAAGAACTCGGCACGCAGGGCTTGGGCATCGCTCGGCTCGCCGCGTACGGAAATTTCCAGGCAGGCCTTGCCCTTCTCTGTTGGCGCATCCAGCACCACCCGGGCGGAGAGACGCTCGATCCGCTCGATGGTCAGGCCATATTGGCTGATCACCGCACTGACCCGTTGCAACTGCTCCGGGGTGACCTTGCGGCTGAGCAAGGTAACGATCTGCCGCGCCTCGCCCTGGCTATCGGCCCAATGCTGGTAATCGGCCTCGGAAATCGGCGTGTACCGCGCTTGCAGGTTGAGCTCGTGGGCCTTGGCTTGCACGCTTTGCAGCAGCTGGGTGGCCACTTCGTTGTCAGGGATGTCGACCAGGATGCCGAACGACAAGGTGCCGTGCATGACCGCCAGGCCGATGTCGAGGATGTTCACACCGCCCTGGAGCAGGACGCCGGTGATGGCGGCAGTGAGACCGGGACGGTCCTCACCGGTGATGTTGATCAGGACGATTTCGCGCACAACCTGGCTCCGACTTCGATGAAAAATGCGCATTCTACCGATTTTCCATGACTATCGGGCGCCGCTGATACTTTGCCGACAAATCCCGGCTCGCTATACTGCGCAGCACTTTCTCGCCATAAAGAGCCGCGCTCTGTGAACCGGCCCACGCCCGTTAAACCCGATAACTTCTTCCTGATGATCTTCCGTGCCCTGCGCCAGCGTCGCGTTCCCCTGGCACTGCGTATCGCCAGCACCAACATTTTTTTGGTGGCGCTGGCGCTGGTGATCTATGCCTGCGTGATGGGCCTGCAGTTCAAGCAGGCCATGCACGAGCAGGCCGATGCGCTAGGGCAGAGCCTGACCATCCAGACCGCTACCTCGGCTACCGAGCTGCTGGTGTCCAACGACATCCTCAGCCTCAATGTGCTGCTGGGCAACCTGGTGAAGAACCCGCTGGTGGCTCACGCGGCGATCTACAGCGTCGACAACCGCATCCTTGCCGAGGCTGGCCAACGGCCGAAAAACAGCCTGCTGGGTGAGGCGGAAGGCCTTTATCAGACCAAGATCACCTTCCAGGATGTCACTGCCGGGCAGCTGCGTATCAGCCTGGACATGAGCCAATTCCAGCAGCCCATGCTGATCAGCCTGCAAAGCATGGGCATTCTGGCGGCAATCCTGCTGGCGCTGGCGCTGACCTTGAGCCTGCGCCTGGGCCGCTTCATCTCCACACCGCTGTTGCAACTGCGGGTCTGGCTACGTGATCCGCACCCCTATACCCCGGCGATCGATCGCCAGGACGAAATCGGCGATATCGCCCGTCAATTGCATGCCCGCCTTGCCCCTCCTCCACCGCCAGAACCGGAGGAAGAGGACGACGACGAAGAAGCGTTCGACGATTTGCACGATACCCCCGTCGTCGCCAAAGCTGCGCCACGGGCAAAAGTGGCAGCGCATGATGACGACGAAGACGATGAAGCCTTTGCGGGCCTGATTGACATCGAAGAGCCGCGCGCCAAACCTGCGCCGGTCGAATCTGACGAGCCGCAATACACCGCCGTGCTCGCCGTGCAGTTGGGCTCGCAGGAGCAACTGCGGCGCCTGCCACGCACCCGCCTGACCGAGCTGCTCGAACGCTACACCGATTGCCTGGAACAGGCGGCGTCGCTGTATGAGGGAGAAACTCACACCCTCAACGATGGCAGCACACTGCTGCTGTTCCACAGCCGCGACAGCGGCGAGGACTACCTGACCAACGCTATCTGCTGCGGCGAGCTGCTGCGCGCCCTGGGGCATGCCCTGCAAATTGAAGTGGCGGACAGCGGGATTACCCTGCAGCTGCAATTGGGCCTGGTGTTGGCCGATGACCTGCAAGGCCTGGAGCAGGTCGATTTGCTGATGGCGGAGAAAGCCCAGGACGCCTTGGCGCTGTCGCAGCACAGCCGCAACCTGCTGCTGGTAGAGCGCCAGATCAGTGACGACACCCTGGTTCGTCAGCGCGCACGTATCCGCCCAATCGCCAGCCCTGAAGGGGCTTGCTGCGTGGAGCGCTTGATGGAACCCTATCCGTCGATGCTGGAGCGGCAGTTGGCGCGGATGCACGAGCGGCGCGTCTGAGGTCAGCTAGACATCCCAATCGGCCGGCCACAAAAAAGCCCGCATCTGCGCGCAATGCTATTCACTTAAGACTCGTCTCGTATGCATTGGGGCCGCTTTGCGCCCCTTCGCGGGCAAGCCCGCTCCCACAGATACAGCGCCGCTGTGACGGTAGGCGCCGTACCTGTGGGAGCGGGCTTGCCCGCGAAGGGGCGCAAAGCGGCCCCAAAATTTTAAGTGAATAGCATTGCGCGCAGATGCGGGCTTTTTTGTGGCTGGAAGATCAGAACCGATAGACTTCCATATCGGTGCGAATTGGCGAAGCCATTGGAATCTTCGACTTCTCCCGCTCTTTCTTCACTTGAACCGGCGCGGCAGGCTTCTTCGGCGCCTCTTCAGCAATCGCCGGCTGGTTGGCCAACGGCTTGACGGCGCTGCTCAGCTGCTCGGCGAGCTTCTGCAGCAACTGGCCCTGGGCCTGCACCTGGGAAGACTCCGTGCCCTCATGCTGCTGCTCAAGGTGGACGATACGGTTGTCACGTACGTTGCCGCGACGATCAAGCAGACGCCACTGGGCATCGAGGATCGCCGGCTGGTTCTTGCCCGAATCGAGCCGGGTAATCGACAGCAATACCTGCACGTCCGGCGCAAAGCCAGTGCTCGCTGGGGCCAGCACGACCCGCTGACTGTCCAGACGCCAGGCCAGCTGACGGACCAGTAACTGGTCGATATCCGACGAAAGGCTGCCCGCCCAACGACCATCCGTCGCAGAAGTCAGGCTGCCATCAGCCTGGCGCTGCAAGAAGGTTTCGCGTTGCAGATAGTCGGCAACCGACACAGGACCGAGCACCACAGCCATGCCCGCGCTTTGCGAAGGCTGGCCAGGATCACCGCTGTCGAGCTGATACAGGGCAACCGGCTGGTGCATGCTGCACCCGCTCAGGCCCAACAGGCCAGTCATCAACAGCGCAAATGGAAGGCGCAGAAATTTCATCATCCCATCCAAGCGGCCGCCCTCGGCACACCGCAGTGATACACATGTAGATTCTTTTGGGCGCACAGCCACGCCGGCGCCACAGGGGCACTATCATCCGCGAAATAGCCGTCCGACTCCAGTGTTTCCGCCGGTAACAACGCCGAAATTGCCACTTCAGACAATTCGCACGGCTAGCTGGAAGTTTCCACCAGCAACCCGTCGACCCGCTGGAAGCCGCGTGGCAGCTTGCTGCCGCGTCGACCGCGCTCACCTTTATAGTGCTCCAGATCGTCAGGTTTCAGAGACAGGGTACGCTTGCCAGCCTGCAATACAAGGGTCGACCCCTCGGCAATCACGGCCAGATCGGTAACGTATTCCTCTCGGCTGGCCACCCGATCGCCTGGCACGCCGATAATCTTGTTGCCTTTGCCCTTGCCCAGTTGTGGCAGGTCGGCAACCTTGAACACCAACAGCCGGCCTTCGGTGGTCACCGCTGCCAGCCAGTCCTGCTCGCGGTCGGCCACCGGACGCGGGGTCATCACCTTGGCGCCGTTGGGTAGGCTGAGCAGGCCCTTGCCGGCCTTGTTCTTGGCCTGCAAATCCTCGCCCTTGACCACGAAGCCGTAACCGGCGTCGGAGGCAACCACGTACAGCGCATCATCCTCGGGCAGCAATACGCATTCGAACGTAGCCCCAGGCGGTGGCGTCAACCGGCCAGTAAGCGGCTCGCCCTGCCCCCGCGCCGATGGCAGGGTATGTGCCGCCACCGAGTAGCTGCGCCCGGTCGAGTCGATGAGCACGGCAAACTGGTTGGAACGGCCAGCGGCAGCGGCCTTGAAGCCATCGCCCGCCTTGTAGGAGAGACCGGTGGCGTCGATATCGTGGCCCTTGGCGCAACGCACCCAGCCTTTTTCCGACAGCACCACAGTGACCGGCTCGGTCGGCATCAGCTCGTTTTCCGAAAGCGCCTTGGCTTCGGCGCGCTCGACTATCGGAGAACGGCGCTCGTCGCCATAGGTTTCGGCGTCCTTGATCAGCTCGCTGCGCACCAGTTTGCGCAGTTTGGAGTCGCTGCCCAGCAGGGCCTGCAACTTGGCTTGCTCCTTGAGCAGTTCGTCCTGCTCGCCACGGATTTTCATCTCTTCCAGACGTGCCAACTGACGCAGGCGGGTCTCGAGGATGTAGTCGGCCTGGATTTCGGTCAGGTCGAAGCGGGCAATCAGCGCCTGCTTGGGGTGCTCCTCGGTGCGGATGATGTGGATCACTTCATCGAGGTTGAGGAACGCTGTGAGCAAACCGTCCAACAGGTGCAGACGTTTCTCGACCTTGTCCAAGCGGTGCTGCAGCCGGCGACGCACGGTGCCAATACGGAATTGCAGCCATTCTTGCAGCAGCACGCGCAGGTTCTTCAACTGCGGACGGCCGTCCAGGCCAATGATATTGACGTTGACCCGGTAGCTGCTCTCAAGGTCTGTGGTGGCGAACAGATGCTGCATCAGCTCGTCGGCATCCACCCGGTTGGAACGCGGGATGATGACGATGCGGCACGGGTTCTCGTGGTCCGACTCGTCACGCAGGTCAGCGACCATCGGCAGCTTCTTGGCCTGCATCTGCGCAGCGATCTGCTCCAGCACCTTGGCCCCGGAGACCTGGTGTGGCAGCGCGGTAACGACGATGTCGCCATCCTCGACGCGGTAGACGGCGCGCATACGGATCGAACCACGGCCGCTCTCGTAGATCTTGAGAAGATCGGCGCGCGGCGTGATGATCTCGGCTTCAGTCGGATAGTCCGGACCCTGGATGTGCTCGCACAGCTGCTCGACAGTGGCCTTGGGCTCATCGAGCAAACGCACGCAGGCGCTGGCCACTTCGCGCAGGTTATGCGGCGGCACGTCGGTGGCCATGCCCACGGCGATGCCGGTGGTGCCGTTGAGCAGAATGTTCGGCAGGCGCGCAGGCAGCACGGACGGCTCCTGCAAGGTGCCGTCGAAGTTCGGCACCCAATCGACGGTGCCTTGGCCTACTTCACTGAGCAGGACTTCGGAGTAACGTGACAGCCGTGCCTCGGTGTAACGCATGGCGGCGAACGACTTCGGATCGTCCGGCGCACCCCAGTTGCCCTGGCCATCGACCAGGGTATAGCGGTAGCTGAACGGCTGGGCCATCAGCACCATGGCTTCATAGCAGGCCGAATCGCCGTGCGGGTGGAACTTACCGAGCACGTCACCGACGGTACGCGCCGATTTCTTGTGCTTGGAATCGGCATCCAGCCCCAACTCGCTCATGGCATAGACGATGCGCCGCTGGACCGGCTTGAGGCCGTCGCCGATGTGCGGCAGGGCGCGGTCCATGATCACGTACATGGAGTAGTTAAGGTAGGCCTGTTCGGTGAAGTCAGCCAGGGAGCGGCGTTCGACGCCGTCGAGACTGAGTTCCAGTGAGTCGCTCATGCGGGCCTCGTCATTTCAGGTTCTGGCGCAACAGCATGCTGCCGCCGCGCTGGGTAAATTCAAGTTGTTTGAGGGCGCTCATGCCCAGCAGCACGGTCTCGCCGTCCAAGCCTGGGACCACCAGGGCGCGCACGCCCTGCAGGCGGATATCGCCCAGTTGCAGGCTGTCCAGACGGGTCCGATAGCCTTCGGTACGACCGTTGGCGGTACTGAGGATCACCGGCGCGCCGCGCTGTAGTTGCAAGTCCTTGGCCAACGACTCGGGAATCGCCACATCGGTGGCGCCGGTATCGAGCATGAATCGCACGCCTTTGCCGTTGATCGCGCCATCGGCGACGAAATGGCCCTGGCCGTTGCTTAACAGCCGTACTTCGATAAAACCTTCGCCGTGCTCGGACTGCGGCTGGGCATTGGGGTTTTGCTGGCGGTCTTCCCACTGGCCGAAAAAGCGCGTAGCCAGGAACATGGCCGCCGCCCAGGCGACCACCATCAGCACCCTGCCCGCGCGCTTGCCGGCCGGCTGGCTCATGGCTTGGCGCTCCAGCCGCCTTCAGGCGCCGCGAAGCGCCAGACGATCGGACGGGTTTCACCATCAGCGCGGTCGCCGTTGTTATTGTCCAAACCGATCCAGGCGCCCTTGGCATCGATCACCAGGGCTTCGGCGAGACCGAACGGTTGATCGTAGCGGCGTGAATCTTCCAGTGCCTCGACTGCGAACGACCAGCAACGCTCGACCTTGCCCGTATCGGCATCCCGGCGACAGACGCGGAAGGCGTTACGCTCCAGGGTAAACAGCTTGCCGTCGTACCAGGCGAGATCGGCGAAGTCGCGTGACAGCGCCCGGGGATTGGGCATCTGCGGCGGCTGCATTTCGACCCCGGCCTCGCTGAGCAGCACGCAACTGCGCCCGCACGTCCACACCGACTGCTGGCGATGGATCGCCACCAGGCCACGCCGCTCGCGCTCGGCAGCCAACCACAGGCGGTCGCCCGCCGGATTGATCGCCAGGCCCTCGAACAGCGCATTGAAGTGCAGCAGCATGCCGCTGGCCCGCGCCTGGCGGACCATGGCCGGGTCGATCTTCAACCAGTCAGGTTCTCCCTCGACCGGCACTTGCAGCACCGCCGCGTGGGCTTCGCTGACCAGATAGAAGTTGCCCGCCTGATCGCAAGTGATGCCCTCGTAATCGAGCTCGCCACCACGAATGTAGGAAACCGCCCAGTTGCGCGACTTCAAACCCCAGGGCAAGCCACTTTCCGGCACTGGCGGCGGCGTGAAGGTCAGCGCCTGGGCACGCCAGACGCCGTTGTGCTGGTCCATGCGGTAAATGCGGTCGTCGTCGCGGTCCGAGACGCCCCACAGCGCGCCGCGGCACCAGGCCAGGCCAGACAAATTGCCGCCGCGCATGCCGTCGATCGGATGCTCGGCAGTCAATTTCAGCTCTGGCCAGTTGCCCGCGAAGCTTGGAAGCGCAACCAGCGCCAGCACCGCTGTCAGGAACAGACGGATCAAACCATGACCTCAGCCAGGTTACCTTTGGTTTCCAGCCAGCTCTTGCGATCGCCCGCACGTTTTTTCGCCAGTAGCTTATCCATCAGCTCGCACGTGGCTTGGACGTCATCCAGGGTCAACTGGACCAGGCGGCGGGTGTTCGGGTCCATGGTGGTCTCGCGCAGCTGCGGCGGGTTCATCTCACCCAGGCCTTTGAAGCGGGTGACCTGTGGCTTGCCGCGCTTCTTCTCGGCCACCAGGCGGTCGAGGATGCCGTCACGCTCAGGTTCGTCGAGGGCGTAGTAGATCTCTTTGCCCAGGTCGATGCGATACAGCGGCGGCATCGCCACGTAGACATGCCCGGCCTCGACCAGCGGGCGGAAGTGCTGGACGAACAGCGCGCACAGCAGGGTCGCGATGTGCAGGCCGTCGGAGTCGGCGTCGGCAAGAATGCAGATCTTGCCGTAGCGCAGCTGGGTCAGGTCGGTGGCACCTGGATCGACGCCAATGGCCACGGCAATGTTGTGCACTTCCTGGCTGGCCAGGACTTCACCGCCATCGACTTCCCAGGTGTTGAGGATCTTGCCGCGCAGCGGCAGGATCGCCTGGAACTCTTTATCCCGCGCCTGCTTGGCCGAGCCACCGGCCGAGTCACCCTCGACCAGGAACAGCTCGGAGCGCATCGGGTCTTGCCCGGCGCAGTCGGCCAGCTTGCCGGGCAGGGCCGGGCCTTGAGTGATGCGCTTGCGCTCGACCTTCTTGCTCGCCTTGAGGCGCCGGCCGGCGTTGCTGATGGCCAGTTCGGCCAATTGCATGCCCAGCTCTGGGTGGGCATTGAGCCACAGGCTGAAGGCGTCCTTGACCACGCCGGAGACGAACGCAGCGGCCTCGCGCGAGGATAGACGTTCTTTGGTCTGGCCGGAGAACTGCGCCTCCTGCATCTTCATCGACAGCACGAAGCTGATGCGTTCCCAGACATCTTCTGGAGCCAGCTTGACCCCACGCGGCAGCAGGTTGCGGAATTCGCAGAACTCACGCATGGCATCGAGCAGGCCTTGGCGCAGGCCGTTGACGTGGGTGCCGCCCTGGGCAGTGGGGATCAGGTTGACGTAGCTTTCCTGAACACTGTCGCCGCCTTCCGGCAGCCACAGCAAGGCCCAGTCGACGGCTTCCTTGTTGCCGGCCAGGCTGCCGCAGAACGGCTCGTCGGGCAGGCGCTGGAACTCGCTGACCGAGTCGACCAGGTAGGAGCGCAGGCCGTCTTCATAGTGCCATTCGACTTTCTCGCCGCTGGCCTTGTCCTCGAAGCTGATCGACAGGCCCGGGCAAAGCACGGCCTTGGCCTTGAGCACATGCTTGAGGCGGCTGATGGAGAACTTCGGCGAGTCGAAGTACTTGGGGTCAGGGCTGAAATAGACGCTGGTGCCGGTGTTACGTTTGCCGACGCTGCCAACCACTTCCAGCTCCGTGGCCTTGAAGCCATCGGCGAAGGTCATCTGGTACTCGTTGCCGTCGCGCTTGACCCGCACGCGGACCTCGGTCGACAAGGCGTTGACCACCGAAATACCGACACCGTGCAGGCCGCCGGAGAACTGGTAGTTCTTGTTGGAGAACTTACCGCCGGCGTGCAGTTTGGTGAGAATCAATTCGACGCCAGAGACGCCCTCTTCGGGGTGAATGTCCACCGGCATGCCGCGACCGTCGTCGCTGACTTCCAGCGAGTGGTCGGCGTGCAGGATCACCTGGATCGAGCGGGCGTGCCCGGCCAGGGCTTCGTCGACACTGTTGTCGATGACTTCCTGGGCCAAGTGGTTCGGCCGGCTGGTGTCGGTGTACATGCCCGGCCGCTTGCGAACCGGGTCGAGGCCGGAGAGGACTTCGATGGCGTCTGCGTTATAGGCGCTAGCGCTGGGATTGGCCATGGGTTCTCGTCGTCAGTCTGGTGAATGCGAAAAAATCAAAATACAGAAAAATCGAACGCCGCGTACTGCCCGCGGGCAATTCCGGCGAAGGCCAGCAAGGCCGGCAGGCGCTGGCTGAAGCCCTGGAAGCTGTGATCGCCGCCGGCTTCGATACGCAAGGCGCAGGCCCGGTAATAACGCTCGGCCTGACGATAGTCCAGGGTTTCATCGGCCGTCTGCAACCACACTTGATAGCGCTCGGCGTCGGTTGGCGCCGGCACTTCCAGCTGGCCCAGCGCCTGTACGTGGTCCAGGGTCAGTTCCCAGGACTCATCGGTGTACAGGTTGCGCTGGGTGCCCAGATAGCCGTCGAACAGCCGGTGTGGGGCGACCGCCGGGTTGATCAGCAGGGCCTTGAGGCCATGCTGCTCGGCCAGATGGGTGGCATAGTAGCCGCCGAGCGAACTGCCGACCAGCAAGGGCGCGCCGAGCTCGGCGATAGCGGCTTGCAGTTGAGCGATCGCCTGGCGCGGGTGATGGTGCAGCGCCGGCACTCGCAGCTGCTCGGCCAGGCCCAGCTGCTGCATCACTGCCTCAAGCTGGCGCGCCTTGGTCGACAGCGGCGAGCTGTTGAAACCGTGGATATAAAGGATCGAACCCGACATGCTGCCCCCGTGGCGATTGCGATGCACCCGTCAGTGTGGGAGCAGGACGCGCAGTGTAGCGCGTTCGCCGGGCGTTGGCGCAGCATCGGGATTTTCGCAACAAATTCTTCAAATCAAGCGCCACCCGCTCCTACAAATGTTGGGGGCGGTGTTCAGTAGCCGGGGCTGTCGAAATCCAGGGTCACGAGGAAATCCCGCGCCCGCTCCACGCCCGTCTCCAGCCGCCCATCGGCGTGCAGGCGCAACCAGCGATACCCCGGCTGCTCTTCGCTGACCTTGAACTCCTCGCTACCCGGCGCGAACTGGATGCAGGTGGACGGCGTGGCCAGCAGGCGCAACCCGTCGCGCTGCTCATCCCATGGCTGGTGGATATGCCCCCAGAGCAAGGCCTTCACCCGAGGCTGGCGCAGGCGTGCGAGCAACTCATCGGCGTTGCGCAGGCCGATCGGCGCGATCCAGGCGCAGCCGATGTCCACCGGCTGGTGGTGGCAGCACACCAGGCAATGCCGCTCGCCCGCACCCGCCAATGCAGCATCGAGCGCTGCCAGTTGCGCAGGCTCGAGCAAGCCATGGGTCGCCCCGGCCACCGCCGAGTCGAGCATGACGATGCGCCAGGCGCCGATGTCGGTCACCGCCCGCACCAGTGCCGGCGCCACTTCGGCCATTACCCGCGCCTCGTCGTGGTTACCCGGCAACCAACGGGTCGGCACGTCGAATACCGCGGTCAGTTCGCGGAACGCCTCGTAGGACGCCACGCTGCCATCCTGGGACAGATCGCCCGTACACAGTAGCAGGTCGATACGCGGCTGCTCCCGGCGCACTTGGGCGATCACATGACTCAGGCTGTCGCGCGTATTGAGGCCCAGCAAGGTACCCGCCGGGTCAGCGAACAGGTGAGCGTCGGTCAGTTGCACCACATGGATGGGCGCGGGGGGATGGTTGGGCTGCGGCAACGGCCGTCTCCTCAAGCGGATTCAGCGCGATTATCGCCTGTGCAGGGTTTCGAGCAAACACTCGAAACCGACCCAGCTCACATTTTCAGCGTACGGCTGCCAGCTCATGGCCGCAGGCCAGGCAGTGACTCAGCCATTCACCGAGGAACAGGTTGAGCTGGGCCTTTTCGTCCGGCTGGTGCATGCCGGTATTGGGGTACGGATAAATGCTGCGCAAACGCCGCGCGTGCTCGGCGCTGACCACCTCGGCCATGCGCGCATCGTGGTAGACCTGCACTTCCAGCTGCGGCACCGGCAGCCACGGCAGGCTGTGCTCCTGGCGCACGCGCAGGGTAGTGGTATAGGGACAGGTCAGCACCACTTCGAGCACCAGCACGCCAAGCATCTGGTCGCCCTGGGTCATGCCAATGCGGCGCGAGCTCTGTGTGCTGCGCATATCGGGCAGCAAGCGCATCAGCCGGGCATAGTTGGCCTCGCAGGCTGATTGCAGCCCGACCAGGTCGACCCGATAACGCTCGCGCAACAGGTTCACTTCCACATACCTCGTACTTCGTCACGGTTGAGCGCCAGCCACTGCAGGCCGATGATCGCTGCGGCGTTACAGATGCGGCCATCGCGCACCGCCTGCAAGGCGTCTTCGAACGACCAGACCGTTACCCGGATATCCTCGCCCTCTTCCTCCAACCCATGCAAGCCACCCGCGCCCTTGCTGACGCAGCGCCCCAGGTACAGGTGAACGTACTCATCGCTGCCACCGGGCGAGGGGAAGTACTTGGTCATGGGCCACAGGGCAGAGAAGGTCAACCCGGCTTCTTCTTCGGCCTCGCGGTGGGCGACCTCTTCCGGCTGTTCATCCTTGTCGATCAGCCCGGCGACCATTTCGATCAGCCAAGGGTTGGCGACTTTGCCCATGGCGCCCGCACGAAATTGCTCGATCAGCACCACTTCATCGCGCTGCGGATCGTAGGGCAGCACGCAGACCGCATCATGGCGCACGAACAGCTCGCGGCTGATCTCGCGCCCCATGCCACCGGCGAACAGCTCGTGGCGCAGGTGCACCTTGTCGAGCCGGTAAAAGCCTTGGAAGCAGTTCTCGCGCTTGACGATCTGGACCGCCTGGGGCAGCGAATTTGACGTATCTGTCATTGGAATCCTCATGACCTCGTGTACCGCATCGCGCCATCCTACTCTGCGTCCGGCTGGGTTTCATCCCTTTCAAGCGACCGTTCATGCGTTCGGGACAGGCAGTAATCTCTCTGATAGCTTAGTGGCGAACCGAAGGCTTTGCCGACGGTCCAAGGCCGACTATTGCTGTTCTACAAGGATCATCATGACGCTTGTCAAACTGACTTCCGTGGCTGTGCTGGCCGTGGCGCTGAGCGCCTGCCAGAGCCTGTTCACGCCCAACTATCGGGCCCCGCTCGAGGTCAAGCGCGACGCCTGGGAGCACGTCAAGCCGGGCTGCAGCGAAAGCGACTGCCCGCTGGTGAACATCGACACCATTCACTTCCCCGACCTGCCCAAGCTCGACGCCATCGTCGAACGCCGCCTGCTGCAACTGACCGAGGACAACCAGCGCAGCAGCGCGCCGACCTCGCTCAAGGCCTATGAAGATCAGTACCTGGCCAGCGCCGACAAGCGCAACAGCAGCTATTTGCAAGCCAAGGTACGCGAGCAGCATGACGGGCTGGTGATCATCGAGCTGTCCAGTTATCTGGACAGCGGTGGTGCCCATGGCATGCCTGGGCGCGGTTTCATCAACTACTCGCGCAAGCAGGACAAGGTCCTGACCCTGCAAGACATGCTGGTGCCGGGCCAGGAAGAGACGTTCTGGAAAACCGTCGAAGAGTCGCACCGTGCCTGGATGATCAGTACCGGCATGGACAAGGACCCGGAATTCGTCAAGACCTGGCCCTTCAAGAAGTCCCCGCACATCGCCCTGACCTACGGTGCGGTCGTGGTGAAGTACGAGGTCTATGCCATCGCGCCCTATTCCATGGGCCACATCGAGCTGAAAATCCCTTACCCACGCCTGAACGGCGTGCTCAAGCCTGAGCTGTTTCCCGGACGCGGCTAAGGTTTAGCAGCCCGTATAGCACCCCTGCCAGCAGCACTGCTGGCAGGGTCGCGCCCACCTCTGGCGCCTGGCTGGCCATTACGTGATAGGCCGCCACTCCCACCACCCAGGCCAGCAGCGCCTGCCAGTGCAGACCTTCGACCCGCAGCGGCATCTGCCGACGGCGAATCACGAAGTGATCCATCAGCACCACTCCGAACAGCGGCGCGAACACCGAACCGATCAGCAGCAGGAAGTTCTCGTACTGGGCCAGTGGCGCCAGGTAGGCGATCAGCGTGCACAGCACACCAATGGCCAACGCCAGGTGCTCGACCTTCAGGCGCACCAGCAACCCGCTCGAGACCGCGCCGGAATGGATATCGGCGAAGGCGTTTTCGGTTTCATCGAGCAGAATCAGCAGCAGCGGGATACCAAGACCGGCACCGGCCAGCGCCAGCAACAACGCATTGGCTTCGCCACTTGGGGCGAACGCCAGGGTGTAGGCCACGCCCAGGCTCATCAACCAAGCGTTACCCAGCAAATAACCCAGCGCGGTACCGGCGAACACCCGGCTGGCGCGCTGGGCGAAGCGCGAGTAGTCGGCAATCAGCGGCAACCACGACAGCGGCATGGCAATCACGATGTCAAAACCCACTGCCAGCGACATAGAGCCATCGCCGGCACGGTTCCAGATCTGGGCCAGATCGGCCTTGGCGAACAGGTTCCAGGTCAGCCACAGGCAGGCGCCGAGCAACAGCCAGATGCCCCACTTGCGCAGGATCTTGCGCACGAACGTCAGCGGTCCGCAGATCGCCAACAATGTGGCCAGGGCGCCGAAGCACAGGGTCCATAGCAACGGGCTGGTCCAGGCACTGCCTTCACCGAAGGCGCGTGCCGAGAGCAGGCTGGCGGCGTCGCGCATGACGATGATCTCGAACGAGCCCCAGCCGATCAGTTGCAGCAGGTTGAGCACTGCCGGCAAGCGCGCGCCATGTCCACCCAAGGTCAGGCGCAGCGTGCCCATGGCCGACAGGCCGGTGTCGCTGCCGATCACCCCGGCGGCCGCCAGCAGCAACACGCCTGCCGCCGTGCCAAGGACGATGGCCAGGACCGCGCCAGCCAGGCCCAGGCCTGGGGCGAGCATGGCGCCGACTTGTAGCACCATCAAGCCGGTGCCGAGGGAGAACCACAGGACGAACAGGTCGCGAGCGCCGAACAGGCGTTGGCCGGCGGGAATCGGGTGATCGGGGGAAAAGTGGCTGGGGGTGCTCATGCGTTGACTCGCCGCAAAGGTTGGAGTGGGGGAACGCGGGAGCAGGCTTGCCCCGCGATAGCATCAGCAGGTGCAGCTTGGTTGCCTGCACTGACGCTATCGCGGGGCAAGCCCGTTCCCACGATTGATCAAGCCCTGAAAGCCACTAGACTTTCTGGTACAGCTGGCTACCTGCCTGGCGGAACCGCTCGGACTGCTCGCGCATGCCCTGCTCAACCGACACATCCACGGCATCGATCCGCTGGTTGGCAGCGTACTCGCGCACTTCCTGGGTGATCTTCATGGAGCAGAACTTCGGCCCGCACATCGAGCAGAAGTGCGCGACCTTGGCCGATTCCTTGGGCAGGGTCTCGTCGTGGAACGCACGCGCGGTGTCAGGGTCCAGACCAAGGTTGAACTGGTCTTCCCAGCGGAACTCGAACCGCGCCTTGGACAAGGCGTTGTCGCGAATCTGTGCGCCCGGATGGCCCTTGGCAAGGTCGGCGGCATGCGCGGCGATCTTGTAGGTGATGATGCCGGTCTTGACGTCATCCTTGTTCGGCAAGCCCAGGTGTTCCTTGGGCGTCACGTAGCAGAGCATGGCGCAACCGAACCAGCCG
>Ga0213821_1000168_pt1 | contig 46274 bp, 38 predicted proteins | sample MC6MC0909MG_FD_179894 | JGI IMG/M metagenome (GOLD analysis project Ga0213821, IMG submission 179894) | Enriched soil aggregate microbial communities from Iowa State University, Ames, United States - MC6-MC0909-MG | ecosystem: Environmental > Terrestrial > Soil > Unclassified | place: USA: Iowa...
GCTAGAGATCCTTATACAGAGACCCAGCTCTGCAGTCTGAAATAAGTAAAGCGGCGACGTGGTGTCGCAGGTGCAGTGACCAAATGTCGCAGCTGAATCAATCGCGCTGATTTTATGGGTAAACCCAGTGCAAGTAAAATTTCTGTCGCAAATTTATTCGTAGGATTAAGAACAAAAATCTTTTGTAACTGGCTGAAAGCCTTGGTATTCGGGCATTACGCCTGCTTTTGTTAATTATGTTTCTTGCCTCGCGTAACGACTTGTAAGTTGCGTAATGATAATTAATATCATTTGATTTGAGCCGGTTAACTTTACCGGGTCTGAGCCTTGCAAAGTTCATTGGGCACACCTCGCTACTTGCAAATGCGAAAAACTCTCGTTCTAGCAGTTTTGCGCACCGCGTGCCCCGCTCTGGATCAATACTTTACCGATCAAGCCGCGTGCGGCCGACGACGCGATCGCCCATTGGCCGAGCCAGTAGGCGAGGATGATAAGGTACTGCGCCGCAGGAAACGGGCTGACGAAGCGGTCGATCCCGATCAGGCTGTCGGAGAACACGAACAGGCAAGCACCTAGCGCTGCCAGGCCACCGAAGGCCAGAGCGCGCCAGAGCATTGCGCTGATCACCAGGGCGTACAACGCCACCGGTAGCAACAGGGGACCTAGGCCGTGGCTGGCGAGCAGGTAGAACAACCCGCTGCCAGCGACCGCTGCGAGCAACAGGGCGGGCAGGGCGCTTTGGCGGTTTTGGCTGTAATAGCCGCGCAGGTAGGCCAGGTGAGCAAAAAGAAACGCGCCCAGACCGAACACGAACAGATCCGCTGGAATAGCCAGGAATATGTCGCCCAGTACCGAAAAACCAAGGCCGATCATGATCCAGCGGCGGTAGGTCGTGGCCGGAGTGGTTCGCAGCCAGAGGATCAGGGCTAGCACCGGGACCGGTTTGGCCAGCAGGGCGAGCACAGCGTTGCCGCTGGCCAGCGCATATAGATAGAGGGCAGCGGCGACCAGGGCCAAAACCAACAGGCTGAATGGGCGGGACATGGGCAGTCCTTGCTGTAGTTATGGGGCAAGCATAGACCCTAACCTCTGTTGCTGCCCGTATCCGCCTCGACACGGGCAAGCCCGCTCAGGTCATGCGCCGATGTCAAATGTGGCGCATGACCTGTAGCAGCGGGCTTGCCCGCGATGAGGCCAATACAGACGCAGACGACAAAAGGCCCGGGCACCTCAACGGTGGCCCGGGCCTTCTTCATTTCAGCAGCAAGCCACTCTCTATCAGTGGAACTGCTCTTCCTCAGTCGAACCGGTCAGCGCGGTCACCGACGAAGCGCCACCCTGGATCACCGTGGTCATGTCATCGAAGTAACCGGTGCCCACTTCCTGCTGGTGCGCGACGAAGGTGTAGCCTTTAGCCGCGTCAGCAAACTCTTGCTCTTGCAGTTTGACGTAGGCGGTCATGTCGTTGCGGGCGTAGTCGTGCGCCAGGTTGAACATGCCGTGCCACATGTTGTGAATGCCAGCCAGGGTGATGAACTGGTGCTTGTAGCCCATGGCCGACAGTTCGCGCTGGAACTTGGCGATGGTGGCATCGTCCAGGTTTTTCTTCCAGTTGAACGAAGGCGAGCAGTTGTACGACAGCAGTTGATCTGGGTATTCCTTCTTGATCGCCTCGGCGAAACGACGCGCTTCGTCCAGGTCCGGCTTGGCGGTCTCACACCAGATCAGGTCGGCGTACGGCGCGTAGGCCAGGCCGCGAGCAATGGCCTGGTCGAGGCCGGCACGCACCTTGTAGAAGCCTTCACGGGTGCGCTCACCGAGCACGAACGGCTGATCGTACGGGTCGCAGTCGCTGGTCAGCAGGTCGGCTGCGTTGGCGTCGGTACGGGCCAGGATGATGGTCGGTACGCCGGCAACGTCGGCAGCCAGACGTGCAGCGACCAGCTTTTGTACGGCTTCCTGGGTCGGTACCAGTACCTTGCCGCCCATGTGACCGCATTTTTTCACCGAAGCCAGCTGGTCTTCGAAGTGCACGCCAGCGGCGCCCGCTTCGATCATGTTCTTCATCAGCTCGTAGGCGTTCAGCACGCCGCCGAAACCGGCTTCAGCGTCGGCCACGATTGGCGCGAAGTAGTCGATGTAGCCTTCGTCACCTGGGTTCTTGCCCGCTTTCCACTGAATCTGGTCGGCGCGGCGGAACGAGTTGTTGATGCGCTTGACCACGGTCGGAACCGAGTCGACCGGGTACAGCGACTGGTCGGGGTACATCGACTCGGCCGAGTTGTTGTCGGCGGCAACCTGCCAGCCGGACAGGTAGATAGCCTGGATGCCGGCCTTGACCTGCTGAACAGCCTGGCCGCCGGTGAGGGCGCCCATGCAGTTGACGAAATCTTTTTCAGGGCGGAAAGAGGGGTGGGCACCTTGGGTGACCAGCTTCCACAGTTTTTCTGCACCCACCTGGGCCAGGGTGTGCTCCGGTTGCAGCGAGCCACGCAGGCGAACGACATCAGCGGCCGTGTAGGTACGGGTCACGCCTTTCCAGCGCGGGTTCTCGGCCCAGTCTTTCTCGAGGGCTGCAATTTGCTGTTCGCGTGTCAGTGCCATGGAAATAAACCTCGTCGCATCGATCTTGGGGTAATTGTGCTGATGCTCAAAAGTCGCGGATCAGAGGCCTGGCGGCTGTCCTGTTCGGCGGTGTTGCGACGGCGAACGCGAAGGCTCGAAGGGGAAGGAGGTGCAGCGTGGGTCAGCGATGGCTGCAGGTCGGCTCGTGGATGCCTTGCTGCGGTGCGACATGGCTTGCCTGGTGACTGCGGTGATGCGCTTCCGTCCCTCGGGACAACTTCTCGTTGCAGTCGCAATCCGGTCGAACCGCCTTGTGGGCCGTATAGACACGAGGCGCCTCCAGGGGTGGGAGGAACGCGCCTCGAAGACCCTTGCCAGGGCCTCTGATTAGCGGGAGCGAGGCCATCATGCCCTTGGCAAAAAGTACCTGTCAAATGTTTTGTAGTGCTTTTTTTCGGTTACTACATCTTTGGTCTAATGCGACTCGGCAGTCAGTTTCAAGGCCTTTGGTCGAGGCCTTGAATTGCCTGGGATCAGTCCAGAAGGTCGACTTTGACACGCAATGTCATGTTTTCACCGCGCTGGGTGCTGTAACTGAGGCTTGACGGGTTGCGCTCGGCTTGGCTTTGCTGATTGAACCCGGCCAGGGTGATCCATTCGCCGAGCTTGCCGGTGACGGTTGTGTCGGTGCTTTGCACTTTCACTACATCGGGACGTTCGCTACTCATTCGATCATTATTGCTGCTGATTGCCAGGCGAACCGTCTCACCGCTGAGGCTCGGCGTGACATAGAAACCCTGGGTCACGTTGCGGTATTCGGTGTTGGTCTGGATGCGCCCGTAGCCGTCGGTACTGCTGCTGGTGATGGGGATGCTCTGGCCGACCTGGATCAATGCCGGCTGGCCTTCGCTGGCCTGCACTTGCTGCATGCCGCCGTCGCGATTGGCGGTGCCATAGCGGATGACCTGGGCGGTGCCGCGGTTGTCCTGGAAGTTGCTGTCGTTGTTGTCGACGCTGATCAGCAGGCGCTTGGGGGCGGTATCGAGTTGTTGCAGCAGGGTGCGCAGGTCGTCGATGCGCTCCGGCTCGGCGTTGACGATCAACTTGTTCTCGAAGGCGCTGACGCTGCCGTCCTTGCCCAGGAAGGCCTGGGCGGTGGGCAGCAGTTCGGCGCTGCTGCGGTGCTGAAGCGGCACGACCTCGGTGGCGGCCTGGGCGGTGAGGCTCGCAGCCAACAGCAGGGAAGCGATGAGCGGGCGTAGCGGCATGTCCATGATCTCCGCGGGTGGAATGGACATGATGGCAAATTTGTACGGGTCTTGCCGGGTGTGGATCACACCGAAACGCTTTTATGCCGGCCTGCCCGCTCTGAACCTTTGTCTTGCCCAGGCAGTCGCAGCCAATGTGGCAACAGGGTCCTCATTATGAAGCGCTATCCAATCTTGCTGTTCTGCCTGCTCACCCACGCCGCCTTGGCGGCCCAGGAGCCGTTGCGCATCAAGTCGCTGCAGCGCTGCGCCGATCTGCTCAGCGAAGACCGGCAACAATGGTGTCTCCATGCCCAGGGCCTGGGCGTACAAACGCCTACCGTCTGGCTTGCCGGTCAGCGCCTCCCTGACGGCGATGTCCAGCGCCAGGGCGATAACCTGACATTTACCCTCACCGGCGCACACCAGCCCAGCGCACCGCTGTGGCTGGAATCTGCCGGTGAGAAGAGTAACCCCGTCTGGCTTAGCCGCCAGCGCAGCCATGTAGTGGCCGCCACTGCTGATGAAGTGGCAAAGAACATGGATGGCCTGACCACCTACCTGGACCTGGTCAGCCTGCTGATCGAGGAAAAACACCCGGGCTTGCAGGAAGCCCAACGCATCGCCGACAAGTACGGCGCCAAGGTGGTCGGCGCCATCGCGCCACTCAACGTCTATCAGTTGCGCCTACCTGTGCATGACTTGATCCAACGTGACGCGATGATCCTGCGCATGGGCAGCGAGGCCAGTGTCGATGCGCTGATCATCGAAGAGTCAGCCCCGGAGCGTGGCGAAGAAAGCACAGGGCCGTCTCGGCAGGCGATCAACCAGGCAGACGAGTGGGCCGCCAACCGCTTCATGGACGCGCTGTATTTCTACCAGCGGCGGATCCAGGCCTCGGCAATACCGGTCAAGCCGGTACGCATTGGCGTGATCGAGCGTGAGGTCGACTTCGATGCCCCAGCCTTTACCGGCTATCGCGGGCCTTGCCCGCAGGGGCAAACCTGCGTCTACGCCCGCGACGGTGACAAGGCTGAAAGCCACGGCAGCCATGTTGCTGGAATCCTCGCCGGACAGGGCGCCGAAGGTGGCTTTCTGACTGGCCTTGGCAAGGCCAGCCCAGGCTTCGAGGTCATCGTCGAACGTAACTCCGACGCTGGGATCACCGCCAACATCGCCGCTTCGGTGAACTTGGTCGAGGATGGCGCACGGGTGCTGAACTGGAGCTGGGGTATCCATCGGGTCGGGGCGAAGGACGTGCAGGGCGATGAGGTCGATTCGCTGGTGCGCTCGGGGCTTGCCATGAGCGGCTATGAAGAGTTGCTCGAGGAGTTCTTCCTGTGGCTGCGCAAGGCCCATCCCGAGGTGATCGTGGTCAATTCGGCGGGCAATGGCGCGTCTTGGTCGGGCACTGACGAATACCGCCTGCCGTCGTCGTTCGTCACCGACCAGTTGCTGGTGGTCGGTGGTCATCAGCGCAGTGACAAGGGCGTGCCAGTGACCGATCCGCAGCATGTGCGCAAGCGGCAAAGCTCCAACATCGATATGCGCGTGGATGTCAGCGCCGCCGCCTGTATCCGTTCGGCGCAGGCCAGTGAGGCGCATTGCGGTACCTCCTATGCCACGCCGCTGGTGACCGCCACGGTGGCGGCGATGCTGTCGATCAACCCCAGCTTGACCCCCGAGCAAGTGCGCATGCTGCTGCGGCGCAGCGCGCTGACCCTGGGCCTGGAGCAAGACTTCGAGGCCATGGACGCCGAGGACCTGACTGCGCCGATTTTGCCGTCGGAGCGCAATGGCCAGCTCAATCACCCAGACTTGGGCCGATCGGCGCGGCTGGACATGCAGCGCGCCCTGGATCTAGCGGTGCAGAGCCTGCAGCGGGTGCGCTGAGCCGCGCAAGGGTGGCCGCTGTAGGACAAATTCCGTAACATCGCTGGCCCTGTCGCGGGGCAAGCCCGCTCCCACGCTGTCGCTTGAGATCGTGGGAGCGGGCTTGCCCCACGATGGGGTCAGCCACAGACACCTTCGCAGGAACTTCATGAAACCCGCCCGATTACGCGCCGACATCCTCGCCGGCCTGACCACCTCTTTCGCCCTGGTCCCGGAATGCATCGCCTTCGCCCTGGTCGCCCATCTCAACCCGCTGATGGGCCTGTACGGCGCCTTCATCATTTGCACCTTGACGGCATTGTTCGGCGGTCGTCCCGGGATGATTTCCGGCGCTGCGGGTTCCATGGCGGTGGTGATCGTCGCCCTGGTGGTGCAGCACGGCGCCCAGTACCTGCTGGCCACGGTACTGCTGGGAGGGGTACTGATGATCCTGTTCGGCGCGCTACGCTTGGGCAAGTTGGTGCGCCTGGTGCCGTATCCGGTGATGCTGGGCTTCGTCAATGGCCTGGCGATTGTCATCGCCTTGGCCCAACTTGAGCATTTCAAGAGCGGCGAGCAGTGGCTCAGTGGCTCGCCGCTGTACCTGATGATCGGGCTGGTGGCGCTGACCATGCTGGTGGTCTACGTCTTGCCGCGGCTGACCCGCGCCGTGCCGCCGGCGTTGGTGGCGATCCTTGGGGTGGGGCTGCTGGTGTACCTGCTCGATCTACCGACCCGCACCCTGGGCGATATGGCCCATATCGCGGGCGGCCTGCCCCAGCTGGCCTGGCCGGACGTGCCATGGACTCTGGAAACCCTGAAGATCATTGCTCCTTACGCGCTGCTGATGGCCATGGTCGGCCTGCTGGAGACCCTGCTGACCCTCAACCTGACCGATGAGATCACCGAAAGCCGCGGCTTTCCCGACCGTGAGTGCGTGGCCCTGGGTGCGGCCAACATGGTTTCGGGGATGTGCGGTGGCATGGGCGGCTGCGCGATGATCGGCCAGACCGTGATCAACCTCAGCTCCAACGGCCGTGGCCGGCTGAGTGGGGTGGTCGCCGGGGGCATGATCCTGCTGTTCGTGCTGTTCCTGTCGCCGCTGATCGAGCGCATCCCGCTGGCGGCGCTGGTCGGGGTGATGTTCGTGGTGGCCCAGCAGACCTTCGCCTGGGCCTCTTTGCGCGTGCTGCACAAGGTGCCGGTCAGCGATGTGTTGGCGATCATTGCGGTCACCGTGGTCACGGTGTTCACCGATCTGGCTACAGCGGTGCTGTTCGGGATCGTCATCGCGGCGGTCAACTTTGCCTGGCAGCATGCCCGTGAGCTGTATGCCGACAGCCATGACGATGGTGAAGGCGGCAAGCGTTACCAGGTGCATGGCACGTTGTTCTTTGCCTCGACCACGCCCTTTCTCAATCAGTTCGACCCGGCGGGCGATCCGCCCAGCGTGACGCTCGATTGCAAGCACCTGAGCTTTGTCGACTACTCGGCGGTGGCGGCGTTGCAGACCTTGCGCGAACGCTATGCCAAGGCCGGCAAGCACCTGCGGGTGGTGCATCTGTCGGAGCGCTGCAAGAAGCTGTTGAAGCGCGCGGGCGAGCAGCACTGATGCATCGCGGGGGAAGCCCGCTCCCACGCAGCCACAGGTAGTGCGTGGGGCGGGCTTGCACCGCGATGGGTTCAGGATTCCCCGCGGTTCTTTTTCACGATCGCCTCGGCGATGTTCGCCGGCGCCTCGCCATACTTGGTGAACTCCATGGTATAGCTGGCCCGCCCCTGGGTCATCGAGCGCATCTGCGTCGAATAACCAAACATTTCACCCAGTGGCACTTCGGCGCGGATGACCTTGCCGGCCGGGGTTTCCTCACCTTCCTGAATCATCCCGCGACGGCGGCTGAGGTCGCCAATGATGTCGCCCTGGTACTCCTCAGGCGTGACCACCTCAACCTTCATCACCGGCTCCAGCAGCACCGCGCCGCCTTTGCTGGAAAGCTGCTTGGTGGCCATCGAGGCGGCGATCTTGAAGGCCATTTCGTTGGAGTCGACATCGTGGTACGAGCCGTCGAACACGGCGGCCTGGAGGTTGATCAGCGGATAGCCGGCGAGCACGCCGTTTTGCATCTGCTCCTCGATGCCTTTCTGGATCGCCGGTATGTACTCGCGCGGAATCACCCCGCCGACCACTTCGTTGATGAACTGCAAGCCTTCCTTGCCTTCTTCTCCTGGGGCGAAGCGAATCCAGCAATGGCCATACTGGCCACGGCCACCGGACTGGCGGACGAACTTGCCTTCGATTTCGCAGGTGTTGCGGATTTTCTCGCGGTAGGCCACCTGTGGCTTGCCAATGTTGGCCTCGACGCCGAACTCACGGCGCATGCGGTCGACAATGATGTCCAGGTGCAGCTCACCCATGCCGGAGATGATGGTCTGGGCGGTTTCTTCGTCGGTCTTGACCCGGAATGAAGGATCTTCCTGGGCCAGCTTGCTCAGGGCGATGCCCATTTTCTCCTGGTCGGCCTTGGTCTTTGGCTCCACCGCCACTGAAATCACCGGATCGGGGAAGTCCATCCGTTCGAGAATGATCGGTTTGTTGATGTCGCACAGGGTGTCGCCGGTGGTGACATCTTTCATGCCGATCAGCGCGGCGATATCGCCAGCGCAAACGTCCTTGATCTCGGCACGCTGGTTGGCATGCATCTGCACCATGCGGCCGATGCGTTCCTTCTTGCCCTTGACCGAATTGAGCACGGCATTGCCGGAGCTGAGCACGCCGGAATACACCCGGGCGAAGGTGAGGGTGCCGACGAAGGGGTCGGTGGCGATCTTGAAGGCCAGCGCCGAGAACGGCTCGTTGTCGTCGGCATGACGTTCCAGATGCTTGTCTTCGTCGTCGGGGTCGGTGCCATTGATCGCCGGAATTTCGCTAGGCGCGGGCAGGTAGTCGATCACCGCGTCGAGCATCAGCGGCACGCCTTTGTTCTTGAACGAGGAGCCGAGCACTGCCGGCACGATCTGGTTAGCGATGGTGCGCTGGCGCAGCCCGGCCTTGATCTGCTCGGTGCTCAGCTCTTCGCCATTGAGGTACAGCTCCATGAACTCGTCGTTGGCCTCGGCGGCGGCTTCGATCATGTGCGCACGCCATTCGTCGGCCAGCGGCTTGAGCTCTGCGGGGATTTCTTCCTCGCGATAGCTGGCGCCGTTGTCGGCGTCGTTCCAGTAGATGGCTTTCATCTTCACCAGGTCGATCTGGCCGATGAAGTTTTCCTCGCTGCCAATCGCCAGTTGGATCGGCACCGGATGGTGGCCCAGACGCTGGTCGATCTGTTTGACCACGCGCAGGAAGTCGGCGCCCTGGCGGTCCATCTTGTTGATGTAGGCCAGGCGCGGCACATGGTACTTGTTGGCCTGGCGCCAGACGGTCTCGGACTGCGGCTCGACCCCGTCGGCGCCACTGAATACCACCACCGCGCCATCGAGCACGCGCAACGAGCGCTCCACCTCGATGGTGAAGTCGACGTGACCGGGGGTATCGATGATGTTGAAGCGGTATTTGTTGGCGAACTGCTTGGTCGAGCCCTGCCAGAAGGCGGTGGTCGCCGCTGAGGTGATGGTGATGCCGCGCTCCTGTTCCTGGGCCATCCAGTCCATGGTCGCGGCGCCATCGTGCACCTCGCCCATCTTGTGGTTGACCCCGGTGTAGAACAGGATGCGTTCGGTGGTGGTGGTCTTGCCGGCATCGACGTGGGCGACGATGCCGATATTGCGGTACAGCTCAATGGGCGTAGTGCGGGCCATGGTCAGTCACCTGTGGGTGAATGCGCGGGGAGGGGTACTCCCAAGGTAGCAGACCGTTGACGGCCTGTTGCCCGTTGACCCGATCAAGCGAGGAGCGGTCTCAGTCAGCTTGCGCTTGCAACTGCCAGATGCCGTCGACTTCACGTGCCAGACCGCTAGCGGCCAGCAAAACCACCAGGCGTGGGTGCAGGGCGGCATCGGTGAAGCCCTTGACGCAGTTAAGGTCGAGCTCGCCGGTCAGCTTCATGTCGGTCTTGGTGTACGACAACCAGGCCTTTTTAAGTACTTGCAGCACGTCACTGCCCGCAGTGTTGGCAAAGCGGCGGTGGGCTTGGCGGCCGTCGAACTCGAAGCTGTGTTGATGGCTGTAGCTGCTTTCGTCGCCATTGCCTTCGACGCAGCGGTGACAGCGGCACGGGCCATCGGCAAAGGCAGTGCGCAGGTAGCTGTTGAAGTCCACTACGGGCTTGAGGGTCAGGCGTTTGTCGACCTCGAACAGGTCGGCGATCAGGGGTTCTTCGGCGCTCACTCGGTGTCCTCGTGTGGTGTGGCGTGCATCGGCGGGCACCCTAACAGATCGGCGCTTTGCAGGCCATGCGCTTGGTCTGGCGATCGATGTCGTCAGCGCCGCCTTCATCGCGGGGCAAGCCCGCTCCCACGAGGCTTGCGTATCCCACCGCTGATGAGTAGCCAGCACGCCACCGGTCGAGGCGCAGGCATTCATGAGGCTCAAGCGTGTGTCGTAGGAGGCGCAGGCATTGACGAGGATCAAATGTGTGATTGTGTGATGTAGGAGGCGCAAACGTGTGTCGTGGGAGCGGGCTTGCCCCGCGATAGGGGGCTAGAGACAACAGGTGACAGCTGCCGTACCCTATGCGCCCCCGGCGTGGAGCACGCCGATCCCTATCGATGAGGCAACCCGATTGAGCAAGTACCCGTATATCGCCACCGTGACCGTCAGCACCGAAGACCGCGGAGGCGACGTCGAGGCGTCGGAAAATGCCAACATCCGTGTTGGCCTTGAGGCTGTGACCGAAACCCTGAAGAAGGTCCATTTCGTCGGCGCCCTGGCAGCCCCGGAAAAGCCGGCTACCCACATCTGCGTCACCCTGGAAAACGGCCTCGTCTATTACGGCCCGATCGTCAACGGTCACGCCGAACTCGAAGGCGGCTGGATCGCCTTCGAATCCGACATGCTCACCCCTGAAGAGCTGGGCCTGTAAGGCTCAGTCCAACTGCGCCAGGCACTGCTCGAGGATATCCAGGCCCTCTTCGAGCACTGCCGGCTCGATGGTCAGCGGTGCCAGCAGGCGAATGATGTGCCGCGCCTTGCCACTGGGCATCAACAGCAGCCCCTTGGCCCGCGCCGCTTGCAGCAGCTTGGCCAGTTGCGCAGGCGCCGGGCTGCCATCGGCATTGACCAGTTCGATGCCGCGCATGGCGCCAACGCCGGTCAGGCGGCCGAGCGAAGCGCTCAACCCAGATGACTTCCAGCGTTGATAGCGGCTGACGATGGCTTGCTCCTGACGCTCGCCCCAGGTCGCCAGGTTCTCATCGCTCATCTGCGCAAGGCTGGCCAGGGCCGCCGCGCAGGCAATTGGGTTACCTGAATAGGTGCCGCCCAGCCCGCCCTTTGGCAACGCGGCCATTAGCGCCTTGCGCCCGACCACCGCACCCAACGGCATGCCGCCAGCGATGCTCTTGGCCAGCAGCAGCAAATCCGGCTCGATGCCCAGGCGTGGGAACGCAAAGCGCTGCCCGGTGCGGCCAAAGCCCGATTGGATTTCATCGATGATGATCAAGATCCCGTGCTCGTTGCACAAGCGCCGCAGGGCTTGGGCGAAGGCCGGATCAAGCGCCAGGAAGCCGCCTTCGCCCTGTACCGGTTCGAGAATGAACGCAGCCACGTCTTCGACCGCCAGCTCGACACTGAACAGCCGCTCCAGGGCTTTTAGCGCCTGCTCGCAGGTGACCCCGGTGTCGGCGCTGGGGTAGGGCAGGTGATAGACCGGCCCTGGCAAATCACCGACCCGTTGCTTGTACGGAGCGACCTTGCCATTGAGGTTGAGGGTGGCCAGGGTGCGACCGTGGAAGGCGCCGTCAAAGGCGATGATGGCGCGTTTGCCGGTGGCGCCACGGGCCACTTTCAGGGCGTTTTCCGCAGCTTCCGCGCCGCTGTTGGTGAGCATGCCGGCCAGCGGGTAGCTGACCGGCACGAACGCGCGCAATTGCTCCATCAGTTCAAGGTAGGGGCCATGCGGTGCAGCGTTGAAGGCATAGTGGGTCAGGCGCGCGGCCTGGGTCTGGATCGCCTCGACCACCGCCGGGTTGCAGTGGCCCAGGTTAAGCACACCAATACCGCCGACAAAGTCGATGTAGCGTTTACCGTCGGTATCCCAGACTTCTGCATTACGCCCATGGGAAAGTGTAATGGGGTGAACTATGGCAATTGATTGGCTGATACTTTCCAGATTCATGAGCACGCGGACCTTGTTCGAGTTTGTTGATATCCAAACGCGACTTGGGGGGTGTCGGCAAACGAATTATTCGATTGCGATCATTCCATAGATTCTGGAAGTCAGGGCCGTTCGCTTCGCGAGCAAGCCCGCTCCTACAGGTACTTCGCCGCCCCTAGAGCGACGCCGAACCTGTAGGAACGGGCTTGCCCGCGAAAAGGCCAGAAAAGACTCAGCCATCCTCAGCCACTCCTTCCAGAATCCACTGCACAAAGGCCCGAACCTTCGGCACCTCGGCGGCATGCTCGGCATGGGCAATGAAGTGCCGGCCATTGCTCGGCACCGGATGGTCCCAGGCCACCACCAGCTTGCCTTCGCTCAGCTCTTCGGCCACCAGATAGCGTGGGATCAGCGCGATCCCGCAGCCGGCGATGGCGGCGCGAATGCACAGGTAGAAGGTGTCGAAACGCGGCCCGTGGTAGCTGTTCTGGCTGTGCAGGCCAAGCCCGAGGAACCACTCATGCCAAGCCTCTGGCCGTGAGGCGCATTGCAGCAGGCGATGTTCGGTCAGCGCCTGGGCGCTGTCAAAGCGTGAGCGCGCCAACAGCTCTGGCGCGCACACCGGCACGACTTCTTCGCTGAACAGCTCGATGCAGGTGGCGCCCGGCCAGGTGCCCTGGCCAAAGAAAAACGCGATGTCAGCCTTGGCCTGCACCAGGTCAAAGGGTTCCAGTTCGTTGCGGATATCCAGGTGGATCCGTGGGTAGCGTTCGCCAAAGCCCTTGAGCCGGGGTACCAGCCAGCGTGCGCCAAAGGTTGGCTGGGTGGCGATGCGCAGCACTTCGGTTTCGTCGCCGTAGCTGAGGATGTAGCGGCTGGAGATGTCGATCTGGGTGAGGATCTTGTTCACCTCGGCCAGGTACAACGCCCCTGCCGGGGTGAGGTGCAGGCGCCGGCGAATGCGCTGGAACAGCGCGTGCGAGAGCATGTCCTCAAGCTGCGCCACCTGCTTGCTGACCGCGCTTTGGGTCAGGTGCAGCTCTTGCGCCGCGCGGGTGAAACTCAGGTGACGGGCAGCGGCCTCGAAGCATTGCAGGGCTGTGGTGGAGGGCATCAGGCGTTTGGACATGATGGGTCTATTACCGAGCGAAAAAGGAAGAAGTTCATTCCGAACCGGAATCATGTACGTCGAAAAGGTCGTTTGTTGGTCACGCCCTATAGATTAATACTGACCTGGATCAATGATGACAACCGCTTATGGCAAGAGGAGGCAAAAGGCGCATCGGCGGCATCCTCACAACAACAAGAAACGCGCGATAACGATTAATAAGAATTCTGCTCCAAGTTCAGCCGCCCGTGCGGCGGCCGACCCATTCGAGGGTTTTTCATGGCTTCGCTACAAAACAAAAAACAGCGTTCCCTGCAACACGGCTTGACCTCCCGCCAGGTGTCGATGATCTCCATCGCCGGCATCATCGGCGCTGGCCTGTTCATCGGCTCTTCCAACGCCATCGCCACCGCCGGCCCGGCGATTCTGATTTCCTACGCCATGACCGGCCTGCTGGTGCTGCTGGTGATGCGCATGCTTGGCGAAATGGCGATTGCCAACCCTAACAGCGGCTCCTTTTCCACGTACGCAACCGAGGCCATCGGCCCGTGGGCGGGCTTTACCATTGGCTGGTTGTACTGGTGGTTCTGGGTATTGATCATTCCGGTCGAGGCCATCGCTGGCGCGGACATCCTGCATGCCTACTTCCCGGGCGTGCCCTCGTGGTTGTTCGCCTTTTTGATCATGATCGTGCTGTCGTGCACCAACCTGGTCAGCGTGAAGAACTTCGGTGAATTCGAGTACTGGTTTGCCTTGATCAAGGTGATTGCCATCGTCGCCTTCATCGGCATCTGCAGCATGGCCGTCTTTGGCGTCTGGCCATTGGCCGAGCGCTCCGGGGTCAGCCAGCTGTGGGCTAACGGCGGCTTCATGCCCAACGGATTTGGCACGGTGCTGGGTGGGGTGTTGATCACCATCTTCTCGTTCTTTGGCGCTGAGATCGTCACCATCGCCGCCGATGAAACCGCCAACCCGAAAGACAAGATCCGCCGCGCCACCAACCTGGTGGTGTACCGCATTGCCATCTTCTACCTGGCGTCGATCTTCCTGGTGGTGTCGCTGGTGGCGTGGAATGACCCAGGCTTGAAAGCCGTTGGTTCATTCCAACGGGTACTGGAAGTGCTCAACGTGCCGGGGGCCAAACTGGTGGTCGACCTGGTGGTGTTGGTTGCCGTCACCAGCTGCATGAACTCAGGCCTCTACACCGCCTCGCGGATGCTCTACTCGCTGGGCTCGCGTGGCGAAGCACCGCGGATGATCAAGCGCGTTTCGGGCAATGGTGTACCGACCGTGGCGGTGCTGCTGTCGACTTTGGCAGGCTTTGCTGGTTGCCTGGTCAACTACGTGTTCCCTGGCAAGGTGTTCGGCTTCTTGCTCTCGACCACTGGCGCCATTGCCTTGCTGGTGTACCTGGTGATCGCTGTGTCGCAACTGCGCATGCGGGCCCGGGCTGATCGTGACGGCACTGAGCTGGCCTTGAAGATGTGGCTGTTCCCGTGGCTGACCTGGCTGGTGATCGGCACCATCGTCATGGTGCTGGGCTATATGCTGTTCAGCGATGCCTACCGCTACGAGACGCTGATGACGGCGGGGGTTACGCTGTTCATCCTGCTCATTTCGCTGACCCGTCGGCGGCACACGGCGCCATCGTCACAAGCTGAGCTGGCCAGCAGCGAGGGCGCTTGAGCTGAGGCGCAGGGCGTAGTTGGTCTTTAGGCTTTGCAGTGAAGCTGCAGGCCTCTTCGCGGACAAGCCCGCTCCCACAGGTCCTTGTGGGGGCGGGCTTGTCTGCCAATAGCGCCTTGAGATCTAGACAGCACGGCCCGGTATAGCGCTACCATCACCCGGTAAACCTTCCCATTCCAACAAGTCCAGGAAGCGTATGAACGATCCAATCCTTTCCCTCCAGGAGCGCGCAGCCCCGGACGGAGTCTGCTACGGCTGTGGTTGCTCACACCCCAGCGGGCTGCACCTGAAAAGTCATTGGGATGCCGATGGCATCCACCTGTTGTGCCGGCACTCCCCCGACAGCACCTTCCTCGGCTGGCCCGGCCTGGTCTATGGCGGACTGCTGGCGATGCTGGTCGACTGCCACTCCAATTGGACTGCCATGGCCTACCACTACCGCGCCGAAGGGCGTGAGCCCGACAGCCTGCCGCGCATCGACTGCGTCACCGGCACCCTCAGCCTGAACTACCTGAAGCCTACTCCGATGGGGGTCGAGTTGTTGCTCAAGGCACGCGTTGAAGGTGAGGTCGGGCGCAAGACGCGGGTCATCTGCGAGGTCTGGGCAGGCGAGGTACTGACAGTCACGGCCGATTCGCTGTTCGTGCGTGTCGACACCGAGAAGCTCAAGCACAAGGCCCACGGCCAAGCGTGAGACGCCAGGGTGGGGCGGCAACCGGCCGCCCGCTGGTTGTAGACCGCTCTCAGTGATGTTGAAAATTCCTACAGAGCCTGACGAAGAGTCCTATAGGGACTACGTGAGTATCGGAATAGTCTGACCGCGTTTTCACCGCAGGCTGTCCGAGATGCTCGACTCTACTGATTTATCTCTATGCACCCGCTGCCGGCTTGCCGAGCTGCAGGCTGGCGCATGGACATCTCGGCTCACTTTTCCCCCGAAGCAAACACTGCCTGATCGCGGCAATCGCCGTGTACTCGGACGTTCGCGGACGCACTAAAGGAGATGTCCCATGCGTGCCAGATTCAACCCTAAAACCCTGACTGTCGCAGGCTTGCTGCTGGTGCTCTCCGGCTGCGCCAGCGTGGTTGTACCCAACGAGCAGATCGAGCTGACGCGCAGTGCGGTCAACCGTGCTGTTTCGGCAGATGCAACCCAGTATGCACCCGTTGAAATGCGCTCTGCCCAAGACAATCTGCGTGCCATGGAAAGGGCGCTGGGTGAGAAGAAGTTCAAGGAGGTGCGCATCCTCGCCGAGCGAGCCGAATCCGATGCCCGGCTAGCCGAGACCAAGGCGCGGGCCAGCAGAACTCAAGACCAGCTGAAGGTCGCCCGCGAGGGCATCCAGGTGCTGCGCAAAGAGTTGCTGGAAGACCCGATTCTCAAATCCGCCCACTAACAGGAGCCGATCATGTCGAAATTGTACATTCTGCCTACCGTGTCGATCCTGAGCCTGCTGTTGGCCGGTTGCGGCACCACCCCAGAAAACCCCACGCTGGTGGAAGCCCGTGAAGGATTCTTGGCGCTGCAAGGTAAGCCTGAATCCAGCCGTATCGCCGCTCTGGAAACCCAAGAAGCCTCGGTGGCGCTGACCAAGGCTGAGCAGGCTTCGCTGAAAAACCGCAAAGGCGATGATGTCGAGCAGCTGTCCTATCTGGCCAATAACCGGGTCAAGGCAGCTGAAGAGACCATCAAGTTGCGCCTGGCTCAGGCCGGCATGAAAAACATCGAGGCCGAGCGCACCCAGGCGCGGCTGGATGTGCGTTCCGAGCAACTCAAGGCGGCGTTGGCCAACAACGCGCCCAAGGGTAGCAAGGAGACTGAGCGCGGCACGGTAGTGACCTTTGGTGATGTGTTGTTCGCTACCGGGCAAGCCACATTGAATCCACGCAGCCGTGACAACATCCAGGAACTGGGGCGTTACCTGCGCGATAACCCCACTCGTAGGTTGCTGGTAGAAGGCCATACCGACTCCACTGGCGGCGATGCGCTCAACCAGCGTTTGTCGGAAGCTCGCGCCGCCTCGGTGGCCAACGCCCTGCGTCGTGAGGGTATTGCCGCCAATCGAATCGTCACTGCCGGCTATGGCAAGGATTACCCGGTGGCTTCCAACGCCACCGCGCACTCCCGCCAGCTCAACCGGCGTGTTGAAGTGATCATCTCCCGCGACGACCAGGAAGTCGTGCGTCGCCGCTAAGCAGTACAAGGCGCGGCCAGTGGCCGCGCCTTTGCTTTGCCTTCTCCTGCAACGGGAGATAGTCAGCGCCCGTCGTTATGCCTAAAGTGTTCGGTCGATGCTTCCCGCTTCTGCCACCAAGGGCACCCACCATGACCGATCTGAGCGCATTCCCCATCACCCGCAAATGGCCCGCGCACCATCCCCAGCGCCTGCAGTTGTATTCCCTGCCCACGCCTAACGGCGTCAAGGTTTCGATCATGCTCGAAGAGATCGGCCTGGCCTATGAGGCGCACAAGGTCAACTTCGACAGCGATGAACAGCTGAGCCCCGAGTTCATCTCCCTGAGCGCCAACAACAAGATCCCTGCCATCCTCGACCCCGACGGCCCGGGTGGTAAGCCGCTGGCGTTATTCGAGTCTGGAGCGATCTTGCAGTACCTGGCGGAAAAAACCGGGCAGTTGCTCAGCGACGACCTGGCTACTCGTTACCAGACCATTCAATGGCTGATGTTCCAGATGGGCGGCATTGGGCCGATGTTTGGCCAGGTGGGGTTCTTCCATTTCTTCGCCGGCAAGGACTTTGAAGACAAACGCCCGCGCGACCGCTACGTCAACGAGTCGCGCCGCCTGCTTGGGGTGCTCGATCGGCACCTGGCAGGGCGCCAGTGGATGGTCGATGAGTACAGCATTGCCGATATCGCCATCTTTCCCTGGGTGCGTAACCTGGTTGATCGGTATAACGCGCGGGAGCTGGTCGGGTTCGAAGAGTTCGCCGAGGTGCAGCGCGTATTGGCGGCATTCCTGCAGCGGCCAGCCGTGCAGCGCGGGCTGAAAATTCCTGGTTGAGCCTTCTGTGTCGTGTCTGTCAGGGCCTCATCGCGGGACACGTCGCAGCGGCGTGATGAGGCCCTGGCGGGCAATTTCAAAACAATTGATTCAACAACCAGTACAGACTCCCCGCCAAGATCATCGCCGCCGGCAAGGTCAGCACCCAGGCCATCATCAGATTGATCAGCGTGCGCTTCTGAATCCCTGAGCCATTGGCCACCATGGTCCCGGCCACCCCCGAGGACAGCACATGGGTGGTCGAAACTGGCAGGCCAAACATGTCCGCTGCGCCAATGGTGCACATTGCTACCACTTCGGCCGAGGCGCCTTGTGCGTAGCTCAAGTGGGTCTTGCCGATCTTCTCGCCCACCGTCACCACGATGCGCCGCCAGCCGACCATGGTGCCCAGGCCCAGGGCGATGGCCACGGCGACTTTGACCCACAGCGGAATGTAGCGGGTGGCGTCATCGAGCTGGGTCTTGAACAGTTGCAAGTGGCTGCGGGTATCGGCGTCGAAGGCCACCAGCTGATGCTTGTCGATCAGGCGGATCGCCTCGCTGGTCAGGTACATGTCATTGCGCACGTTGGCCATGGCCTCGGCCGGCACGCGGTTGAGCGAGCCATAGCCTTTGACCTGGTCGCCGATCATCCCGGTCAGCGCAGCCAAGGCCGGCACCAGCTGCGGGCTGGCTTTGGGCGCGGTGATGAAGCTGGTCAGGGTCTGGCGTGGGTCCTGCGCAAGCAATTGCGGGTCGCTACGCAGCAAGGCCTGGCGGGTGACTTCGGCGACAGCAGAAAACTGCAATGCCTGTTCACTGGGCATGGTCTTGTTCAGCGCGTAGGCCATCGGCAGGGTGCCGACCAGGATCAGCATGATCAGGCCCATGCCTTTCTGGCCGTCGTTGGAGCCGTGGGCAAACGACACCCCGGTACAGGTCAGGATCAGGATCCCGCGGATCCACCACGGCGGCGGGGTCTTGCCTTGCGGCGCTTGATACAGCTCGGGGCGCTTGATCAGGATGCGCAGTGCCAGCAGCACCAACGCTGCGCAGGCAAAGCCGATCAGTGGCGAGAACAGCAAGGCATAGCCCACCTTGCTGGCCTGGCCCCAATCCACTCCGCTGGTGCCCTCGCGGCCGTGCATCAAGGCGTTGGCCACACCCACGCCGATGATCGAGCCAATCAAGGTGTGCGACGACGAAGCCGGCAGGCCCAGCCACCAGGTGCCCAGGTTCCAGATGATTGCCGCCAGCAGCAGGGCGAAGACCATGGCAAAGCCTGCGCCGGAGCCCACCTGCAAAATCAGCTCGACCGGCAGCAGGGCAATGATGCCGAACGCCACCGCGCCACTGGAGAGCAACACGCCAAGGAAGTTGCACAGCCCCGACCAGACCACAGCCACCGGCGCCGGTAGCGAGTGGGTGTAGATCACCGTGGCCACCGCATTGGCAGTGTCATGGAAACCGTTGACGAACTCGAAGCCCAGGGCGATCAAAAGGGCCAGGCCCAGTAACAGAAAAGGCGTGACCGTGGTCACCACTGTGCCGCTGGCGCTGACGTCCTGCTTCAGGCTCCAGGCGGTATACGCCAGACCCGCCAGCAGCAGGCCGATAAACAAGCTGAGGGTGGCGCGCCCCGGTTTGTGTGACAGCTGTGGGCGCGAATCGTGGTGGCTCAGGTCGGGTTGGCTGGCCAGTGACGGGGTTGCCATGATGGCTCCGATTGACGTCGGGCAAGGTTGCCGAAGGCCTTCAGCATAGAAACAATTCGTTACCAGGACGTGACCTCGGTCAATGAACGCCCTAGGCTGATAGGCAAAGAATGTCGCAGGAGAGGGCAATGATTCGCTGCAAACGGGTCTATGACGCGCTCGAGCCCAGTGACGGCCAGCGGGTGCTGGTTGACCGCCTGTGGCCGCGCAACACGCGCAAGGACGAGGTGCATGCACTGTGGCTGCGCGAGGTCGCGCCGTCGGCTGCCTTGCGCAAGGCGTTCCACCAGGGTGAGGTGGATTTTGCCGGCTTCAGCCAGCGCTACCAGCAGGAGCTGGCCGCGCATCCCGAGCATTGGTATCCGCTGCTGGACCTGGCCGCCAAGGGCAACCTGACCTTGCTGTATGCCGGCAAGGACACCCAGCACAACAACGCCCAGGTGTTGGCAGCCTGGCTGGAAGATGAGCTGGAGCGCCGGGGGCCGGGCAGTTCGCCGGTGTGCTATGCCCCTTGAACTGATCCGCGCCAGTGACCAGTACCGCAACTTCGCCCGCGACCTTACCCGGCGGGCGATGCTGCCTTATTACCGCGAGTTCGACTTGCTGTGGATCGAGGAGGCCTTCGATGAAGCCTGGGGCTGGCGCGAACAGTGGCTGGTGGTCGACGGGCCGCGGGTGCTGGGTTTTTGCAGCTTGAGCCAGGACCGGCAGGCGTTGTTCATTCGCGAGCTGCATCTGCTGCCTGAACAGCGTGGGCGCGGGGTCGGCAGTTGGGTGTTGGAGCAATTGGCGCAGTGGGCGGCCGAGCGGCGGCTGCCGCTGGTGCGCCTGATGGTATTCAAGAGCAACCCGGCGCGGCAGCTGTATCTGCGTCACGGTTTTGTCGAGATGGGCGAGGACGAGTGTTTCGTGCGTATGCAGCGGACGGTTGGCTGATGGCGGGGGCAGTACTGGCCTCTTCGCGGGGCAAGCCCGCTCCCACGAGGTCCGCGTCCCTCGTGTGGGAGCGGCGGTGCGCCGCTGCGATTTGTCCTGCAATTAGGTATTACTAGGGCAAATTCACCGCCAGCCGATCAACGTTGGGTCACCCGCACCGTTTCGCCCTGGCGCACCGTGGCATCGAGCAACGCCCCTTGCACCGGCATCAAATCGCCAATCAGCAGATTCTGCAGCACCGGCTTGCCATCGAAACTGTTACCACCCAGTTCCACCACGCGCATGCCTTCGACGCGCACCACCGCCTTGCCGACCTGCCCCAAACGGTTGCCGCTGAGCAGCAAGGGCCCTGCCATGGGCGTGCCATTACGCAAGCTGATCGCATACTCCGGGGTATTGCCAATGCGGTTGCCAATCAGCGTCAACGCCGCCACTTCGCTGGCATCGATAGCGCTGCCCTGGCTGCTGGCTAGCAGGTTGTCGTCGATCACCAGCGGCGCTGCCGGAGTGGGGGCGAGATTGCGCAGTTGAATGCCGTTGCCGCGGCTGTCGCCTATGCGGTTACCGACCAGCAAGACGGCGCCTTGTTGCTCGCTGACTTCGATGGCGGCTTTGGCGGCGCCGAGAATCAGGTTGTCCTCCAGCCGCGCACGGGTCTGTCCACGCAGGCGCACGCCACTGTTGTTGTCGACCCCGCGCAGCTGATTGCCCGTGACGCTCAGTTGGCTGTCGCGGGCATCGATGGCGTACTGCTGGGACTGCTCGAACTGGCTCCCTTGGATGCTCGCCTGGCTGTGTTGCAGCTCCACTGCGGTGGACAGCTCGCTGAACTGGCTGTCGCGAATCAGCACCGTCGCCGGGCGGCTGTTGGGCGACTGCTGGGCACTGAGGGCGGTGGTCAGGCCGCGCGAGAGGTTGGCGTTGTAGCCCAGGCGCTTGAGGGTCGAGCCGATCACCTGGGTGTGGCTGCCAGCCCAGGCGATCACGAATGGCCGCCAGGCGCGATCGGTGTTGCCCGGCTTGTCGCCCGCCATGCTCTCCAGGTTGGATTGGTTCAAGCCCAGCCAGCCCTGGTTGATCAGCGCGGTGCCGGAGAAGCTGGACAGGTACAGACTGGTGCCTTCCAGGACCAGACCGGCATCGGCGCCGATCATCAGCGGGTAGCTGAGCAGGTAGCCATCTTTGTAGCGCTTGATGATCCGCGGGTCGTTCAACGCGTCGTGCAGTTGCGCCAGGCTGATGCTCCCGCCGCGCAGCATCACCACCTGGGGGTGATGCGCCTGGTAGCCGGCGATCGCCCGGAACAGGCCGTTGTTGACGAACGGCTCGAACGGCCAGCTGCCAGCCTGGGACGAGAACATCGGTTGCAGGCTGACACTGGCGCGGCCTGCCGGGCGCGGGCGTTCGGCCTGGCTGAAGGTGGTCGCCTGGCGTGCCTGCTGGCGCAGTTGCTGCAGATGCAGTTGGTGCTGTTCAGGCTGCAGCACCTCCAGTGCCTGGTTGACCGCCAGCGTCTGGGTGGCGGCCTGGGCAGTGCTGGCCAGCAGCAGCGCGGCCAGGCAAGTGAGGGAGAAGCGGGCGAGCGGGGCCATAGGGGACTTCCTTGTTCAACGCAAAGGGGAATAAGCCGGCTGGATCGGGCCGCCGAGCTGACTGTAGTTGTCCACTTCGCCGTCCTCACTGTCGTACAGCTCGCGGGCCAAGTGATGGCTGGGGTTGCGCTGCAAGAAGGGGATCAGCCAGGCCAGCTTGTACGGCGCGACATCGACTTGCGATTGGCCCTTGAGCTCGGGCAACTGGTCCGGATCGAGCACGCTGCGCGCGGCGAAGTTGGCCAGCAGGTCGAGGGTCTGCTGGTCTTCGGCGCTCCACGGCAAACCATTGGCGCGTGCCGATTCTGCCAGCAGCACCAGCGGCACCAGGGCGTATTGGCTGTAGGTAGCGGCCAGTTTGGAGCGGGCGACTTCCAGCGGCAGGTAGGCATAGCTGCCGTCGCTGCTGCGCACTGCTTGTTCGAGACCACGGCGCAGATTGCCGTCGGCCCACTGGATGAAGTCATCGCGCCCCACCAGCATGCCGGTGGCGGCTACGGCCCAGGCGGCCCAGTAGTCGTGGTTGTTGAAATACACACCGCTGGCGCTGCGGCGCGGATCGTACTCGCGGATGACCTGTTCAGCCAGGCGGGTGAACCAATCTTTCTGTACGGGCGTCAGCTCGAGCTTGCCGGCGCTGGCCGACTGGGTCAGCAACACGGCGCCGGCCATCGACGCCAGGGCCCATTTTCGCGCGGCCATGCCGGTGCTGCTGGCGTCCGGGTTGAGCAGGGCGCCGGCGCTGGCCCAGTGTTGCAGCCACTGGTCCTGGCAGGCCAGGGCCATGTTGGCGTCCTGCGGTTTCTTCGCGCGCTGGAAGCGTTTGCTGGCGTAGATCAGACCGCCGACGAACTGTTTGACCTGCTTGGCGATGCGTTCGCTGTCGGCATCGGGGCTTGAGCGCAGGGTCGACTTGCTGGCGTCACGTTGGTCGTATTTGCTTTCCAGGCGCAGGGTGCCGGTGTAGGGCGCTGGCGGCTCCTTGCTGCAGGACAGGGTGCGGTAGTCGGCGATCATTGCCGCCTGCGGGGTGGCGCGGGCAGGCCAGATCGAGTGTGCGGCTTGGGCTTGGGGCAGCAATAGGGCGGTAGCGAGGGCCAGGAGGGTTCGGCGCCCAGGCATGCCCGTTGCTACAGGTTTGGATGTGTTCTCAGCTACCGGCATCGACTCGATCCCTGTAGGCGCTGGCTTGCCTGCGATGGGCCGCAACGCGGCCCCAATCACGCGGTTCAAAGGCATAGTCGAGTTTCCACGTCAGTAGCCGCGCTACCGGCCTTGGTCGGCTCGAGGAACACCGAAAGCAGGTTGGCCCCGGCATACGCCGGATCCTTGCTCAGCTCCAGGTAATACTGCCCGCCGGTCACTGCCGCCTCACGACGGAACCACACTTTGTCGCGTGCGCCATTGTCGTAGTAGACGATCACGTAGAAGTCCTTGACGTTCTTGTCACTCAGGCGGATGTCGAGAAACCCTTTCGATCCACTGAGCGACTTGCGCTCACTGCCGGCATTGGACAGTAGCTCGATACGCTCGCCAATCTTCAGTGCTGGGCGTTGCAGCTTGGAACTGAGCACCTCTTGCGAGGCCTTGCAGCCACCCTGTACCGCTGGCACCAGTTGCCGGTACATCAGCGGCGAGTCGAGCCGGTAGTTGGCTGGCAGCTCCCAGATGATCAACTTGGGGGGCGCCTCGGCCTTGTAGTCGTCCGACAGCAGGTACTCGAGCAACGAGCCATCCTCGCCGACACCGGGCAGGGCGTAGTTGAGGATGTCTACGCCCAGGTATTGCTTGAGGTAGCCGTCGAAGTTGAACTGCTTGCTCTCGTCTTCGCGCGCCGCGGCGTTACTGTCGCCGACCAGAATCACTTCCGGGTCCGGCGCCTCATCGAACAGGGCATCGGCGCCGTCCGCCACCGGGATGGTCTGGTAACCGCGCACGTACTGAAAACCGTAGTTGTTGCCACAGATGTAGCTCAGCGCCAGGTTCAGCGTACCGTCCTTGGGCACCATCACCCCAGGCTCGGTACGGTACTCCTTCTTGGTCAACCCGGCATAGAACGGTTGGCGGCGGATTTCATCGGCCATCAAGCGTGCGGTCGCCTCGGCGCCTGCTGGCGTCCAGTGGTGGTCGCGGCGGAAGAAGAACTCTTTGCTGGGCGGCTGCTGCACCAGCTGCATCATCGGCGCCACCACCGCACCGCCCTGGCGCAACTGGCCGAGGTAGGCGGCCAGGTTTGCGCTGGCGCGGTTGTAGTCAAAGCCCAGCGGGTGCTCGCTGGGCAGCTTGTCACGGTGCATCAGGCCACGGGTCGGCTGGATCGCCATGGCCACGTGAATGCCTTGCTGGTCGAAGGCCTTCATCAGCCGGGCGAACTCCGGGCGCATCGGGGGCGGGATGCCGAACTCGTTGGTCAAGTCGACCACCGAGCGGAACAGCCAGCGGTCCTTGCCGGGCACGATCTCGCGCATCAGCTTCATACGCCCTTCGGCGTAGCGCTGCGGGTCGCTCAGGGCCGGGCAGACCATGCACTGCAGGTTTTCGCAGCCAGATTTGGCCGCAGCGCTCGGCTCGGCGGCCTGGCCGGCCTGGCTGAGCAGGGCCAAGGCGGCGCCCAGGCCCAGGGTTACGAGGATCTTCATGTGCCATTCATCCTTGCAGCGGGCGGTCACTCGGTCGGGTCGATGCTGTTGGCCAGGCTCATGCTGCGCCCACCTGGCAGCAGCACGTAGCTGTAGGAACGGCCTTTCTTGAGGAACAGTTCATCGAAGCTGGCCACCTTCTGCTCGGCCTCATAAGCGGCAAAACCGATCTTGATCTCGTTGACCATGCGGCTGCCGGTCTGGCCGTTGCTCAGCGGGTCGACGATCACGTGCTTGCCATCCACGGTCTTGAGCGCGGCCTGCTTGTCGGTCAGGTTGTAGAAGGCGATCTGGGCTTTCTTCGGCTCGTTGACGTACTTGTCGGCGATCAGCGTCAGTTGCTTGCCGTCGTAGACCACGGTGCTGGCCGCATTGGCCTTGAGCTGGGGTTCGATGGCCTTGCCGCCGATGGCGATCTTGTGCGTACCGGCCGGGATGAAGCGGTAGCCGCTGAGCTGGCCGGCGGCGACGCGCTGCGGATTGACCTTGCCGCTGAGGCTGACATCGATGTTGCCCTCAGACAGGTTGAGCACACGCACGAAGGCCGAGTCGGCCGGCGCCACGGCGTCGTACAGGTCGGCGTTGCCTTCGGCGGCAAGGGCGCTGTGGCTGGCAGCAGCCAGGGCGATAGCGGTAAACAGGCTCGAGAGTTTCATCAGGTACTCCTTTAATCGTCAGAAATGCTGGGGCTGGGCGCTACGGCTCAGCGATCCCGGGCGGTGGGCGAGCAGGGTGCGCAGGGGGAACTCCCAGACCACGGTGTCGATCTGCGGGTTGCTCAACTGGTCACTGGCAAGAAACTGGCTCATCGCCTCGAACGGCCCGCGGGCCTCCACGGCGATCGACAGCAGGTCGCGGTTCAGCGCTTCCTTGAGGAAGCCGACGAAGTTCCAGTCGTCGATCTTGCTGTAGCTGGTGCCGACCAGCAGCAGGCTCTGATCTTCCTCAGCGAACAGGTCGTCAGTGTTCTGCTCGGCCTTGAGGGTTTCGTACAGCTCGATCTGGTTGGGGCCGAACTGCGGCGCCAGGCGGCTATGGTCGAACTGGATGTAGTTCATCAGGTCACCCTTGATGCTCTTCTCACCGGCCTTGTGCGACACATACACCTGGTCGCCCAACAGTTGCGGACGCTGGCGAGCCAGCTCGTAGGCCGACAGCCGCGCACCCTCCGGGCTCCAGTGGGTATCGGACTTGAGGAACAGTTGCGGGCCATTGAGGTTGCTGAGGAAGGCCCCCCGCAGCGGCACCACGTCCAGCTGGCGCGCCTGCAACTCGCCGACGAAGCGGTCGTACAGGCTCACCACGCGTGGGTCGAAGGCGTGCTGGGCATGTTCGGCATACACGTCGAGCTTCATCGGCAAGGGCAGCAGCACCAGCTTCTTGCCATGCTCGGCCAGTTGCTTTTCAACCTTGGCGATCTGCTCCAGCTGGGTGGCCACATTGGCTTCGAGGTCATTGGGCACGCGGTATTCCTGGCTGGTGTAGAGCCAGCCCTGCTTGCCCAGGACGACACCCTTGGTGCCTTCGCCAAACAGCTGGAACTGGGCATCGGCCCACAGCTCCACTGATGGGTCACGCAGGAAGAAGCGTTTGTCGTAGGCCTGCTCGAACTTGCGCAGCAGCTTGCCGTCGACGAACAGGTTCCAGGTGTCGGTCTGGGTGCGCGCGAAGCTGAACACCGGCGGCAGCGAGTAGACGAACATCGCTGCCAACACCAGGGCGAAGAGAATGCCGTTGACCTTGCTGGCCGTATTCATCACCGGATACATGGCCGTCTCCTAAAACTGGAAATACAGGAAGGGCGAGAACGAGTTGGCCGCCAGGCTGCTCAACGCCAGCAAGAAACCACCCCACAGCAGCACGCTGTGCAGCGCGCCGACGTGACGCATGAAGTAGCCCTCTTTGTTGCCGGCGTAGAAACGCACGTTGTTGATCCCGGCCAGCAGCAGCCAGACCAACGCCACCAGGGCAAACGACATGGCCATCTTCGAGGCACCGAGCACATACAGCTCCAGCGAGCCAAAGCCGTTGAAGCCGAACAACGCCTTGTAGATATCCAGGCTGTGGCGCAGGTCCATGGTGAAGAACAGCGGCATGCTCAACACGATCAGCAGCGCCGTACGCAGGTTGCGGCCCAGGTGGTAGGGCGTGGTGATCTTGGTCGCCAGGTTGAACTTGCGCTCGATGACCATGCCGACGCCAAAGAACAGCCCCCAGCAGATGAAGGCAAAGCTCGCGCCGTGCCACAGGCCCGACAGCAGCATGGTCCAGATCAGCGCCGGCAGGGCGCCGGTGACGCGCTTGCGCACCAGCGGCATGTACACGTAGTCGCGCAGAAAATGCGCCAGGGTCATGTGCCAGCGTGCCCAGAACTCGGTGATGCTTTGCGACACATAGGGCTGGTTGAAGTTCTCCGGAAAGCGAAAGCCCATCATCAGCGCCAGGCCCAGGGCCATGTGGCTGTAGCCGGCAAAGTCGAAGTACAGCTGCAGGGTCGAGACCACCAGGCCGAACCAGGCATCGCTGAACTGCAACGCGCCTTCACCAACGAACAGCACGTTGATCGGCGCCAGGCGGTCGGCGATCAGCACCTTCATGATGAAACCGAGCATGAACCGGCACACCCCCAGCGAGAACAGCTCCAGCGAATGGGTGCGTTCACGCAGCTGTGGCGCCAGTTGGCTGTAGCGCAGGATCGGCCCGGCCACCAGGTGCGGGAACAGCGCGACGAAGGCGGCGAAGTCGATGAAGCGGTTGGTCGGCGTGGCATCCTTGCGATAGATGTCGACGATGTAGCTCAACGCATGGAACACATAGAAGGAGATCCCCAGCGGCAGGAAGATGTTCTCCAAGGTCCAGGTGTTGATCCCCAGCGGCGCCAGCAGCACGGCCAGCACTTCGGCGCCGAAGTTGGCGTACTTGAAGTAGCCCAGGGTCGACAGGTTGCCGATTATCCCGATCCACAGCAGGCGCAGCGCCCAGCGCTTGTCGCCGGCATCCAGGCGACCCTTGATGCGCAGGCCGAACCAGTAGTTCCAGTAGGTGATCGCCACGAACAGCAGCAAGAAGTCCGGCCGCCACCAGGCATAGAAGATGTAGCTGGCGGCGACGATCACGGTCGAGCGCCACTGTGGCCTGGACAGGAAATACACGGCCAGGAACAGCGGCAGGTAGAGGAACAGGAACACATTGGAGGCGAAGATCATGGCAGGGTCCGTCCTTAGTAGCTGATCACCACGCCGACGCTCAGCTGGTAGTCATCGCCGGTTTCCAGCGCACTCCCGGCATTGAGGTAGCTGGCGCTGACCAGGGCGTTGATATCCAGGTGCTTGCCGTCCAGGGCTACCGGGAACATCTTCCAGTAGTAGTTGACGTCGAGCATTTGCCCGACGTTGCGCCCATTGCCTTGGGTGCCTCGGTCGATGGCGCGGTTGCGCTCGGCACGTTGGTCGCCGTTCATGCGGATCGGCAGGGTGCCGTCTTCATCGCGCAGGTTGAGCTGGGTCACACGCAGGTCGAGGGCGCTGCGTGGGGTCGGGCGGGTCTCCAGGGACACGCCGTAGTAGCTCAGGTTGCGCAAGTCGAGGGCCACGAACGAGCTGGTCAGGCGCGTGCTGTAGGAGCCACTGCGGGTGATGCGGTCCGACTGGATGGCGTTGAGGCGAAAGCCATCGTTCTCGTCGCTCGGTTTGTCGGTGAGGCCGCCGCGCAAGGCAACCCGTGGGGTCCAGGGCAAATCGTCGAAGCGCTTGCCGAGCTCGCCCAGGGCCGCCCAGCCTTTGCTGTTGTGGCCGTTGGTGGTCTGGCCGCGGCCGTCGGTGTTGTCCATCTTGCCGTCCAGCGCGGCCAGCTCCAGGTGGTAGTCGCTGAGCACCGGGTAGGCCAGGTTGTCACCGTTGAAGAACAATCCGTAGCGCACGCCCTTGAAGTCGTAGCGGTCGTCGGCGTCATGGCCGCTGTGATCGTTCTCGTGCATCAGGCGCACACCGACCCGGTTATTCTGGCTCCAGCGATAGGCGTATTCACCCATCACATAGGTGGTGCGTTCTTCGCTGTCGGCCAGCGAGTTGACGTCGGTGTTGTAGTTGTGGAATTTCTGCCCGACGGCGATGAAGGCATCGGAGAACGTGTCCTGATAGTTGAAGCGCAGCGACTCCAGGCTGTCGTCCCACCAGATGCCGTAGGTGTCGTAAAAACGCTGACGGCCGAGCGACAGCGAGAAGCGCGGGTCATCGCCGATCAGGTTGCGTTTGACGTACAACTCACGCAGCTCGGCGTACCAGCCTTCAGCTTGTTCGCGGGCGGTGTTGTTGGTCGATTCGTTGGTCAGGTTGCTCGACTGGCTGGAGTCGTAGTTCAGCCACAGGCGGCCGTAGACCATCCATTTGGCCCAGCGCTTTTCCGGTGAATACCAGGCGAAGGACGGCTCGTAGCGCAGGCTGTAGAACATCTCGCGGTCGCTGCCGACTTGCGAGTCTTCTGGGCCATAGCCGGTCTGTACGGTGAGCTTGTTGAAGAACTCCGAGGTGATCACCGGCTCGCTGCCATCGGCCGCAGCAACGCGCACCGGCTCGTTGCTGTCAGCCTCGGGGCCAGTGATTTCTTCAGCCGCCCACGCCGCTGGCAAGGGGGCCAGGGCGAGCAGGGCGCCGAACAGGGGGGAATGCGCTTTCACAGAGTAGCCTCCTTCAACAGATCGTTGCGTGCGGCCAGGGCGCGCTCGATGTCATCCTTGGGCAAAGTTCTTTCCAGTCGGCGGACCAGGCTGCGCGCACCGCGCTCACCCATGTCCAGCGCGATGCGGGCATAGGTGTAGGCTTTGACGGGGTCGTGGCAGATGGCGCGGCCATAGGTGTGCAGGGTGGCCATGCGGTACCAGGCGGTGGAGGAGCCCTTGTCGGCTTCTTCCCGGAACAGGGCCAAGGCTTTCTCCTGATCTGGCTGGTCTTCGACGCCTTTGCTGTAGTACTCGGCCAACAGCAAGCCGGCATCGGGGTAGCCGCTGGCGCGCAGTTCGTCGATCAGCGCGCGGGCTTTGTCCGGGTCCAGGGTCAGCCAGTTGTTGACCATGTAGAACGACGCTTGCAGGGCCTTGGCCCGGGTCGGGTCGCGCTGGCGCACCTGATCGATCAACGCTTGAGTCTCCTCGGCGTTGTGCTCGGTGGGGTTGGAGATCATGTAGTTGGCCTTGGACACCATCGCTGGCACGAAGCCACGGGCGACGGCAGCGTCCCGCCAGCGCTGGACCTGCCCAGTGGCCAGCGCCAGGGCCTCGGCCTGGGCCTTGTCGCGGGCCAGTTGCTCAGGGCTTGGCGGCAGGTTGGCGGCGGCAGGATTGCTGGCTTGGCGCTCGAAGCGATCAGCCTCCTGTTCGGCACGCTGGACGCTGGTGATGTTGTCGAGCAAGGCGGCGATGCGGTGGACGATCTCTACCGGCAGTTGCGCACGTTCCGGCTCCAGCTGGGTGGCGAAGGCGCGGAACGCCTGGTCCTGGTTTTCACCGAGGAACGCGTAGTAGCGATCGATGGCGCGTACGTCGGTACGCGCCGCCTCCCGGTACCAGCGCTCGGCGCCGGCGCGATCGCCCTGGCGCTCGGCCAGTACCGCGCGGTACAGCTGCGGCCGGCAGTTGAGCAGGCACGACTGCTCATACAAGCCGAGCAGTTCGGCGGCCTGCGGCACGTCGATCAGCTCTGGATAAACCAAGAACACCTCCAGCGTGGTGCTGGCGTTGCGTGGATCGAGGCGGCTGGGATAGCGGCTCAAAGCCTGCTCGACCCAGGGCCGCTGGGCTTGACGCAGGCTTGGCGTGCGGTCGATCAGCCGCGCCAGCGAAGCGAGCGCCGGGATCAGCCCGCGGCCTTCGGCGAAGGCCTGGTGATACAGGCCAACCACTTCCTGGGCACTGGCGTCGGCCCGACCCGACAGCACGTCGCCCAGCAGCAGGGCGCTGGCCAGGTCACCGCGGCCGACCAGCTCGCGCAGGTCGCCGGTGACATCGGCGCTGGGGTCCTTGTACAGGGCGTAGCGGATCTGCTCCAGGCTCTGCCCGGCACAGGCCGCGCTGGCGCAGGCCAGGGCCAGGCTGGCCAGCAGCAGGCGCGAAGGCGTCTTCAGCTTCATCAGGTCATCTCTCTCGACGCGCTCAGTTCGCGCTGGCAAACGGCAGGCCCAGGAACAGGTCGACCGCCACCGCCTTCTGATAGGCCGCTGCCGGCAGCGGGCTGTCTGGCTGGATGGTCAGCGCCAGGTTGCGATTGACTTCATCGACTCGCGCATCGACCACCTTGCCGCTGTAATGCTGGTCGAGGCCGAACACCTGCATGTCCACCGAACGCACGCGGCTGACATCTTCGAGCTTGTCGAACGGCACGTTGGCGCGCACGAACAGGCCCTGATCCTTGGGCAGCAGGTGCATCAGTGGGGCGTCCTTGTAGCCATAGCCATTGAGCGGTTGGCTTGGGTAGTACACCTGGCAGTCGCACGGGCTGTTGATCACCGTCTCGATGGTGGCGCGGCCAAGCAGGGCTTGCAGGTCGCCAGGGGCGAGGTCGGCCACCGCCTTCATGTCGGCCGGGCTGGTGAAGCTGGTCGCCAGCTGCGTGGAGATGCTTGCCAATGGCTGGCCGGCCTGGACTTCAGTGGTGCCGGCTGGCAGCAGGTACTTCACATAGCCGTTGTCGGGCATGCTGATGATCTGCGCGTTGGTCGCCACTTGCGCCTGCACGGCAGGGATGCGGAAGAACAGCAGGTAGCCCTTGTAGCCGACGAAACCCAGTGCTGCCAGGCCTGCGGCGGTGTACAGCAAGGTGCCGGCCATGGCCTTGAGGCGAGCGCCGGGGGTGCGTGCAGTGGCGTGCTTGTGCTTGCGTTCCTTGATGTAGTTTTCCCGCTGCATCACGTTGAACAGGCCATTGATGTCGGCGATCTCGCCAGACATGTAGGCGCTGATGATGTAGCGCAGGATGTCGCGTTTTTGCGCATCGAGGTCGACGAACTGCGCACCGACCTCGTTGCCGCGCTGGGAAACGATGCGCACCTTGCCCTCGATCGCCAAGTCGACCTGGTTCAGGCGCAGCTGGATCGAGGCGTCATACAGCGCGCCGATCTTCAGCGGGGCTTCGTGCAGCAGGCCGATACCGCCCAGGGAAATATCCTGCAGCTGGGTTTCGAAGGCAGTCTGGCCGCCACTGGAGAGGCGCACGCGGGCATTGATCCGAGTGCGCACGTACTGGCGCTCGTCGATCGCCTCGTGAACGATGTTGGCTGCGGACTTGCTCGGGGCTGCGGGGATGTTGGTTGTACTCATGTGCAGGCGCCTTTCCTTAACGTTGCGAGAGTTCTAGAAGCACGGTGATGACCCCGAAGAAGATGGCGATGGAGCTCAACAGCATCGCCTTCGAGGACCAGCGATTGAGGCTGGCGTCGAAGTCGACGCTGCCGGTGGCCAGGGTGGTTTTCTGCCGCGTCCAGCTTTGCTGGTCCATGTGGAACATCGCGTAGACCTTCATCACCGAGCCGACGATTTGGTTGTAATAGAGAACGAAGGGGTACATCGGGCTGACAGGGTGGCCGGCGAAGACGAACAGCACCGTCACCAGGCTGCGCGAGATCAATACCCAGAACAGGTACACCAACAGGTACTGGATACCGAACACCAAGCCGGCTACCACCGAGGCGGTCAGGCCCATCAGGCAGGTCCACATCGACACCCGCTGATCGAGCAGCACGTACAAGGTGAACAGCCCCAGGCGCGCACGGCCGAGCAGGGCGGTGGCACGGAAGTTCTGCCGCAGCGAGTTGCCGTACCAGCGGAACATCAGCTGGCGGGTGGCGACCCAGAAGCTGTCGCTGGGCGGGTGCTCGACGGTCAGGGTGTGGCTGTCAGGTACATAGAAGGTGTCCCAGCCGGCGCGCATCAGGCTCAGCCAGCTGGACTTGTCGTCGCCGGTGAGAAACTGGAAGCGCCCCAGTCGCCAGTGTTCGAGGAAGTCCGCCTCGACGTCGCGGATGAAGTCCGGGTCGGTCATCACGCTGGCGCGGAAGAACGACAGGCGCCCGGTCAGGGTCAGCACCCGATGCGACAGGGCCATCGAACACATGTTGATGTGCCGTTGGACGAAGCGCATCGAGTGCCACTGACGCATCCAGCGGCTGCCTTCGACCTCGCAGAACTCGTTGGTGGTCAGGCCGCCAACGTTGGGCAGCACGGCAAACAGCTTGACCGCCCGCTCGACGCAGCCAGGCAGCATCATGGTGTCGCCATCGACCACGCCGACCACCGCGTCTTCCATCGGCATCTGCCGCGACAGGGCGCGGAAGGCGTGGGCCAGGCCATCACGTTTGCCGGTGCCGCGGGCACGCACGATCACCAGCTTGATGTCGTCGCGATCGCGCACCTCGTTGCGCATGATGTCCTTGATGAAGTTCTCATCGCCCTTCTCGACGATCGAGGCGATCACCGTGCACGGCACTTTCAGCCGTTGCACTTCCTGGAACACCGACTGGTAGACCTTGAAGGTGGTCAGGGTCGGGATACGGAAGCTGGTCACCACCATGAACATGTGCGAGGGCAGCGCGGCATCGCCCAGGCGCTCGACCTGGCGGCGCATCCGTGGAAAGCGCCAATGCAGGAAGTACATGCCACGCAAGTAATGGACGATGGCGTTGCCATAGCGCCACATGCCCAGCGTGCCGATGATGAAGATGAACAGGTGATGGTTCGGGTCCAGGTACTGCGGCGCGATCATCTCCGACGCCAGCGCGATCAGCCCGGCCAGGCACGCCCAGGCGCAGAAGCTGGCGGCTGCGCGCAGGTAGCCGGGGGCCTCGAAAGGTCGCTGTTGCACTCGTTCCATGTAGCCTTTGCTCCTGTTTGCGCCCACCCCCACCCTTGAAAGGGCGGGGCGGGCGCGTGTCGGTTACCAGCAGATACCTTGGCGCTGGGTGTCGCTGGTGCCGTCCATGAAACCGACCAGGTCGATCACTTGCTTGTCGCCGCCCAGCTGCAGAGCATTGGCGAAGCGTTCGTCGTTGTTGCCCAGGACGATCACCTCGGCCTCGTCGATCACCTGCTCCAGGTCGCTGTGCAGCAACGACGAGACGTGCGGGATAACCGCTTCGATATACTCGCGGTTGGCGCCGAACACCCGTGCGTACTCGACGTTGGCGTCATAGATGCGCAGCTCGTAACCCTTGCCGATCAGCTGTTCGGCCAGGGTCACCAGCGGGCTTTCGCGCAGGTCGTCGCTGCCTGCCTTGAAGGCCAGGCCAAGCAGGGCGATCTTGCGTTTGCCCTGGCGCTCGATGAGGTCAAAGGCGATGTCGACCTGGTTGCGGTTGCTGGCCATGATCGAGGCCAGTAGGGGATGCTCGACGTCGAGCTGGCCGGCGCGGTAGGTGAGGGCGCGCACGTCCTTGGGCAGGCACGAGCCTCCGAAGGCAAAGCCTGGACGCAGGTAGTAACGCGACAGGTTGAGCTTGTAGTCCTGGCACACCACATCCATCACTTCACGACCATCGACGCCCGACGCCTTGGCAATGTTGCCGATCTCGTTGGCGAAGCTGACCTTGGTCGCGTGCCAGACGTTGCAGGTGTACTTGATCATCTCGGCGACTTCGATCGACTTGCGAATCACCGGCGCATCGAGGCCTTCATAGAGCGAGGCGAGCAGATCGCCCGACTGGCTGTCGAGCTCGCCGATCACGGTCATGGCGGGGAAGTCGTAGTCCTGGATGGCTGTGCTTTCGCGCAAAAATTCCGGGTTGACGGCAACGCCGAAGTCGACCCCGGCTTTCTTGCCCGAGCTCTTTTCCAGAATTGGAATCACCACGTTCTTGACGGTGCCCGGCAGAACGGTACTGCGCACCACGACTGTGTGGCGGCTGCCTTTGTCGCGTAGGGCGGTGCCGATTTCGCGGCATACCGCTTCCATGTAGACCAGGTCCAGGTCGCCGTTTTTCTTGCTAGGCGTGCCGACGCACAGCAGCGACAGGTCGCTTGCCAGAATCGCCGCTTGCACATCGGTAGTGCCGCGCAGACGGCCATTGCGTACACCGTCGAGCAGCAGCTGCTCAAGGCCCGGTTCGACAATAGGCGACTTGCCCTGGTTGATCAGGTCAATCTTGGCCTGGGAGATATCCACACCCAGTACATGATGCCCACGAGACGACAAGCAGCCCGCGCAGACCGCGCCCACATAGCCAAGTCCAAAGATACTGATATTCATAGATCCCTCTCCCAAGGCGCGGCAAGGCCGGCCGAGATTCTCAGTTCAAGAAGTGTTCAAAGTGGCAGACGCGCAGAAGTAAGCCGCGCTCAGGAAGTGGCGTTACAGGCTGTTTCTTAGTGGTCTATTTTTATCCTAAAGGCGTTTTTGTTTGTTTCGCAAGCTTTCAAATTGCTCGCATTGAAAATACTTTAATCGCGGCATGTGAAAGTTTAAAAACCGTTATGAATCAACGAGTTAAAGTTTGTCGTTAGTTGGGCGTCAAAAAATAGATTGCTGTGGTGGTGCCGAGAAAATGGCGTCAAAAGCGCGCTTGTTTGGCTTCCTGCGGTTTTTTTCATCGCTCGTTTTTTGTCATTTATTTGTTTGCGGTGCTGTTGCTCGATTGATTTTCCTGCTCTCGGACTCACCGTAAAACCTTGTTTTAACTGGGCGCTATACTGAATGGGCGGGACAATCTTCGAGTGTGACCTTTAGCTGTTTTGCGTGCTGCAAACGCGCCCCTTGCGCGGTTTGGATCCCATTGGCATAGTTCCATCTGGATTCATGGCTATTCACATGGGTGCGGGATGCATCCGTTCTGGGTTGTAAAGACAAGGAGTTGCAAATGAAAGGATTCGGGCCGCGTTTAAGGGAAGAACGCGAACGGCTGGGGCTCACTCAGCGCGTGTTCGGCGACATTGGTGGCGTCGAACCCAACGCCCAGGGCAAATACGAAAGCGGTGAGCGAACCCCGCGAGTCGATTATCTGGCCGCAGTCGCAGCTAAAGGGGTCGATGCGCTATATGTCCTCAGTGGTCAGCACACTCCGGCGCCGCTGGACAGCCTCAGCGCTGACGAAGACCGCCTGCTGGGCGCCTTCCGGCGCTTGCCGCCCAGCGATCAGGCAGCCCTCTGGCACTTGGTCGGACGCTTGCTGGGGGAGTCCGGTAGTGATGATTCTGTAAGGATTCGCCGGCTAGATCGTCAGGCATATCTCTAGGACGCATTCCACTAGGTTCAGGCTGAAATTTTTTGTTAAGGTGGCGGGATCCAATCGCCCCCATGACGAGGTGTCTGCTTGATAAGGGTCCTAGTGGTCGACGATCACGATCTGGTGCGTACCGGCATTACCCGCATGCTCGCCGATATCGACGGCCTGCAGGTGGTGGGTGAGGCGGATTCCGGGGAGTCGGCCCTCAAGCTTGCCCGTGAGTTGAAACCCGATGTGGTCCTGATGGACGTCAAGATGCCGGGTATCGGTGGCCTGGAGGCGACCCGCAAGTTGCTGCGCAGCCATCCAGACACCAAGGTGGTGGCCGTCACCGTGTGCGAGGAAGACCCGTTCCCTACGCGTCTGCTGCAAGCGGGTGCTGCCGGTTACCTGACCAAAGGTGCGGGGCTGGATGAAATGGTCCAGGCGATCCGCCTGGCGTTCGCCGGCCAACGCTACATCAGCCCGCAGATCGCCCAGCAGTTGGCACTCAAGTCGTTCCAGCCCCAAGGCTCGCCGTTCGATGCGCTGTCGGAGCGGGAAATCCAGATCGCCCTGATGATCGTCGGCTGCCAGAAAGTGCAAATCATCTCCGACAAGTTGTGTCTGTCGCCCAAGACCGTCAATACTTACCGTTATCGGATCTTTGAAAAACTCTCGGTTACCAGCGACGTCGAACTGACCTTGCTGGCCGTTCGCCACGGTATGGTCGACGCAAGCCTATAAAAGCCGCTCATGTCCCAAGTCTTTGATGCCAGCGCGTTCCTGGCGACCTGCAGTGGTCGCCCGGGCGTGTACCGTATGTTCGACGCCGAGGCGCGGCTGCTCTATGTGGGCAAGGCCAAGAACCTCAAGAAGCGTCTGGCCAGCTATTTCCGCAAAACCGGCCTGGCACCGAAGACCGCGGCGCTGGTGGGGCGCATTGCCCAGGTCGAAACCACCATTACCTCCAACGAAACCGAGGCGCTGCTGCTTGAGCAGACCTTGATCAAGGAATGGCGCCCGCCCTACAACATTCTCCTGCGCGACGATAAGTCCTACCCTTATGTGTTTTTGTCTGACGGAGCCTTCCCGCGCTTGGGGATTCACCGTGGCGCGAAAAAAGCCAAGGGCCGCTATTTCGGCCCGTACCCTAGCGCCGGTGCCATCCGCGAGAGCCTGAGCCTGTTGCAGAAGGGCTTCTCGGTACGCCAGTGCGAAGACAGCTACTACGCCAACCGCACCCGACCTTGCCTGCAATACCAGATCAAACGTTGCAAAGGCCCGTGCGTAGGGTTGGTCTCCCCTGAGGAGTACGCCGAGGATGTGCGCCACTCGGTGATGTTCCTCGAAGGCCGCAGCCAGCAGCTGGGCAACGAGCTCAACGCCGAAATGGAACAGGCCGCCATGGCCTTGAACTTCGAGAAAGCCGCCGAGCTGCGCGATCAGATTGCCTTGCTGCGCCGGGTCCAGGATCAGCAGTACATGGAAGGCGGCTCCGGTGATGTCGATGTGGTCGCGGCGTTCGTCAACCCTGGTGGTGCCTGTGTGCACCTGATCAGCGTGCGTGGCGGGCGGGTACTGGGCAGCAAGAACTTCTTCCCCCAGGTGGGTATCGAGGAGGAGGTCAGCGAAGTCATGGCCGCCTTCCTGTCCCAGTACTATGTGGGCAATGCCGAGCGCGAGCTGCCGGGCGAACTGATCGTCAATGTGCTGCACGAGGACTTCGAAGCCATCAGCGAAGCCGTGCACACCTTGCGCGGCCGCGAGTTGGCCATCACCCACCGCGTGCGCGGCACCCGTGCGCGCTGGCAGCAACTGGCCGTGACCAACGCCGAGCAGGCGCTCAACGCGCGCCTGGCCAATCGCCAACACATGGCCGCGCGCTTCGAGGCGCTGGCCCAGGTGCTGGGCCTGGACGAGGTCCCGCAGCGCCTGGAGTGCTACGACATCAGCCACTCCAGCGGCGAAGCCACGGTGGCCAGTTGCGTGGTGTTCGGTCCCGAAGGCCCGCTCAAGTCCGATTACCGGCGCTTCAACATCGAAGGCGTCACCGCTGGCGATGACTACGCCGCCATGCACCAGGCGCTGATGCGCCGCTATGGGCGGATCAAGGACGGCGAGGGCAAGCGCCCCGATGTGCTGCTGGTGGACGGCGGCAAAGGCCAGCTGAACATGGCCCGTGACGTCATGCAGGAGCTGGGCATGACCGACATGACCCTGCTCGGCGTGGCCAAGGGCGTGACCCGCAAGGCCGGTTTCGAGACCCTGTACCTCAATGATGTGGCCCACGAGTTCACCCTCAAGGGCGATTCTGCGGCCCTGCACCTGATCCAGCAGATTCGCGACGAAGCCCACCGTTTCGCCATTACTGGCCACCGCGCGCGGCGCGGCAAGGCTCGCACCACCTCTAGCCTGGAAGATGTCGCAGGGGTTGGGCCAAAGCGCCGACGCGACCTGCTGAAACACTTCGGCGGCCTGCAAGAGCTCAACCGCGCCAGTGTCGACGAGATCGCCAAAGCACCGGGAATCAGTAAAAAGCTCGCCGAGTTGATTTATGCCAGCCTGCATAGCGAGTAGAATGCCTGGCTCAACCCGCAGCCAGTCGTACCGATGAATATTCCAAATCTGCTCACCGTTCTACGCGTCCTGCTCATCCCGATCTTCATTTTGCTGTTCTATGTGCCCTATCACTGGAGCTACATGGCCGCCAGCACAGTGTTCGCGATAGCCGCCGCGACCGATTGGCTCGACGGCTACCTGGCTCGACGCCTGCAGCAGAGCACCCCGTTCGGCGCCTTCCTCGACCCAGTGGCAGACAAACTGATGGTTGCCGTGGCCCTGGTGCTGCTGGTGCAAGTGCACGCCAACTTCTGGCTGACCCTGCCGGCTGCGGTGATCATCGGCCGCGAAATCGTCGTTTCGGCCCTGCGCGAGTGGATGGCTGAACTGGGGGCGAGGGCACACGTCGCGGTCTCCAACCTGGGCAAATGGAAGACCGCCGCACAAATGCTGGCGCTGGTGATCCTGCTGGCCAACCCACCGGTGCTGACCTTCTGGGTGGTGCTTGGCTATGGCCTGCTGCTGGTTGCCGCCGGCCTGACCCTGGTGTCGATGATGCACTACCTGATCGCCGCCTGGCCGCACCTGCGCGAAGGTTCCGAGCAGAAATAAAGTTTTTTTGAATCAAGGGGTTGACGTTGTTTGCTAGATCGCTAGAATAGCGACCTATCACGACGCGGGAATAGCTCAGTTGGTAGAGCACGACCTTGCCAAGGTCGGGGTCGCGAGTTCGAGTCTCGTTTCCCGCTCCAAATTCGATCCTTAGTGCGTCGCTGGGATCACAAGAAAGAGGCCTTAGGGCCTCTTTTTTTGTGCCTGGAATTTGGCTCGCCCCCTAAGCAGATGGGGCACGACCAGGCTTGATCCTTTTCCTCTACTCATCCAGTAACCATCCGCTATCGCCCTCGACGATAACACCACCGTGATCGCTGCGATCACCTTGTCGCGCGACGCATTGGCCGTCTATTTGATACTGCCCGGTGCCACTGACAATCAACGCCCCGCAACTGGTGCGATCTCCCACTCGAGCGACGGCTTTGCCATTGAACCGATAGCTCGTACTGCCGGTTTCCACCACGCCTGGACCATGTATCGGGCAGTCATGGCGATGGCCCACCAGGGCAACGGGTTTCATAGATTAGCTCCTGCAGAGGGTGCCGTACGCGACTCAAGGTCGATATCGGTTGGCCATTGAACTTTCGGGGCGATGCAGTGAATAGGGCTCAACTGCGAATCATCGTTCCAGTCTCGGGGAGGGTGGACAAACTCGGGCAGGGCCTGTGGGCCTTGTTGCATGAACAGCTGGGCAAGTGCCCAATATTGCTTTCCTCGCTCGATATCGTGGGTGAAGAACAGGCGGTCGATTACCTCTTCGGTGCCGGGCTTGATGACCGAAATCACGACGTTTTCGATTAGACCGCCATTGCCCATCGGTGCGTATACGCTGCAGGCTTCGGCGACCAGGTCATCCCAGTCGTAGACGACCGGGCGTACACCCCAGCGTTGGCGGCTGAATAGGTGGAATCGGTCAAAGTGGTATTGGTAGAAATAGACTTTGCGGCGTAACCGGTTGAAGCGGATAGGTTCGTCGCGGGGGAGTTCAATATCCATGCGTATGGTGGGGATGACTAGCCAGTACATTGCAGTTATGAATAACGATCCAGCGATCATCATTACAGGGCCAATCTCTTCTCTGGCTGTCAGTGCCAGATATAGAAAAAACAATGCGGCGGCGCTGTTTATTACGACGCAAATTCCGCCGCCGAAAATATTTACACCTCTAAGCCTTATTGTAGAGCGTGGTAATTCTAAGTAGGTTTTGCAAAAATGGTTTGGTGGTGTCTTAAGTTTTGCTGTGAGATAGCGTGGCTGTGGCGTGTCATTAGGCTTGTTTAGATCGTATTTCCAGCCTGGTGCACGACGCGGCAGGGGTGGTGTTTGAGTTTTCATTCGGACTCACTCTCAAAATGTTGCAGGTCATGTAACTGAAGTGATTTCGTCAAGTTTGTAGATGAGTGCAAGTTTCCATGCGGCGTGTTTCGGCTAAAATTAAAAACTATGTGTTGATTGCCAAGTTTATGCAGATTTACAAGTGACACCGGACCTCATAGGCTTTAGCCCGAGAGCGGCGCGGTACGTGATTCGAGGTCTATCTCTTCTGGCCAATGAACTTTAGGGGCAATGCACCGAATAGGGCTTAACTGCGAATCATCGTTCCAGTCTCGGGGTGGGTGGACGAACTCGGGCAGGGCCTGGGGGCCTTGTTGCATGAACAACTGGGCAAGTGCCCAGTACTGCTTTCCTTGCTCAATATCGTGGGTGAAGAACAGGCGGTCGATTACCTCTTCGGTGCCGGGTTTGATGACCGAAATCACGACGTTTTCGATTAGACCGCCATTACCCATCGGTGCGTATACGCTGCAGGCTTCGGCGATCAGGTCATCCCAGTCGTAGACAACCGGGCGTACACCCCAGCGTTGGCGGCTGAATAGGTGGAATCGGTCAAAGTGGTATTGGTAGAAATAGACTTTGCGCCGTAGCCGGTTGAAGCGGATAGGTTCGTCGCGGGGGAATTCTATGTCCATGCGGATGGTGGGAATAATCAGCCAGGACATAAGGGTCGCAAAGCCAAAGCAGGCAAGAATGAGGTGGGTTCCAATCTGAAGGTTTTGTGCCAGCAGTAAATATATAATGAATAACAGCCAGATTAAATTGATTGCAAGCATCAGTGTGCCGCCGATTATTCCAATTCCTCTGACGTTGAGGGAGCTTCTGGGTAGCTCAAGAAACGCTTCGTTAATATGGTTGGGCGAGGGTAGTAAGTACCTTGAATCTGGGTGCGGCTCCGGGAGTTCATGCGGTTTTGGCAAGTCATACTTCCAGCCTAGCGCACGGCGCGGTAGAAATTTCTGTTCTCTATTCACTTGTTTTTCTGCTCTTGAATGATTTCGGCGTATGCATCTACAGCGCTTCTGTCCGGCCAATAGGTGACAGACAATGTTGCCGCTAAGATGTTGTGCTTGCCGATATCGGGATTCAATTCGATGCTTCCGCTGATCTCTTCATGGTAAAAGTGGTCGCTTGTATGGGGGCGAGTTTGGTGTCTGGATTTATTCACCACGATGCTGTCTTTTTTGTAGTCAGGAAATTTTGGAAGTCGGGAGGTTTGTAGTGAAACCTGTCTCAAGGCTGTCGTGGAATGCGGTAAGGGGAGGAATTCGCCGTTTATAATAGTCTCGCCGCCCGTGTAGTTAGGTGAGTGACCATCTCCATGACGGTGCACAGTTAGCGTCCAGTGATAGGCGGATTTACTCTCGTCAAAACCAGGGAGGATGATTCTGAATTTGATGTGCTGTAGCGTAGCTAAACTCGCCAGGCCTCCGATTTTCTAGCTGACTGTTGGATCTGCGTTGCGCGTCTCGAATCCGATTTGGGTGATGAGACCTAGTGTTGCAGCGTTGAGTTCTGCGAGGGCTATATCGGCGTGCTCAGGCATATTCCAGTGAACAGCGGGGGTTTCATCAGCCATACCAAAATAGGAGCGCCGGGCCCAACGTTCCAAGAGGGTTGATTCATATCGTTCAGCTAACGTTCCTAATTTATAAGCGCTTATGGAGAGGATGATGGCGATGCCGAGAGGGCCGATCAATGTAGGGTTAAATACGGCAGCTATTGAAAAGTAAGTGCCTAGTGAGTATGAAATTGCTGAGGCACTATATCCAATAAACGCTGCGTTATCTCCCCCCACAAGCGTGCGTCTCGTAGCTAAGCCCGCCTGGGTTGCATCCAAAACGCCCGTCACCGCACTTACCATCGCGCCCACTCTAACCAGCGAGTGGCCCACCGCTACCCCCGAGCTTGCGCCTGACGCCCCGGCCGCCGCCAACGCCGCGCTTTTCTGAACCTGCAAAGCGCTCTGCCGGACAATCAACCCGACCGTTTCAACGCTCCCCCCGAGTATCGCCAAGCTGGAGCCCTGCAACGCCAGCCAGGCTTCCATGGACTTATCGCCAATTTCGGCCTCGGCCTTTTGCATGTTCTTTTCCAGGCTGTCACTGAGCAGGTACAGCCCGCCCATGGCCAGTAGCAACTCCCAGCTTCCCGCGACCCCGCGCAGCCCTGTGAAACTGGTGCCAAGCAACTGCGCCGCTTGTCGCGAGGTCACCCGCAGGCCCTGCAGAGCCTGGCGCGCATTCGGCTCCAGGGTGCCCACGGCGACGGTCAGATCGAGCATCGTCACCTGCGCTGCGCGGTTCAATTCCTCAAGGCTGGCGCGTGTGCCATTGACCAGCGTGTCGCGCACTTGCTCTGCCGTTCCTTGGACCCAGCCGCTGACGGCAATCACGCTGTGCGCCAGCTTCGGATCGAGTACCGCCAGGCTCAGCAGCCCGTTCTGGATGATCGGCCGAACCTTGCGCAGGCTGGACTGCGACTGCTGCTGCAACTCCTCAAGGCTCACTTGCATGCGCTCGCGGGCCTGGGCCATCGCGGCATTGGCGGTGTGCTGCATCTGCCGCAGGTGGGCACTTTGCAGGGCGTAGTACTCGCTGAGCTTCATCTGCACCTGCAACTCGACCAGCTGTACGCCGTTATACAGCCACTGGCTGGCACAGTTCAGGCGCATCACTGCACGCTGAACCCCGGGGCCTACCAGCGGGTGCAGGCGTTGGCTGGCCGCGTTGAGTGCGCCTTGCGCGTCGCTGATCGCTTGTTGCAGCGAAGTGCGCAGGCGCAAGCCGGCATCGTCGCTGGCAATGACCTTGCTCAGCGCCGCATAGAGCTTGTCGCTGTCGTTCCACTCGGTGGGATCGGTGATGGAGAAGCTTGGCAGCAAGGCCGCCAGCAACGACTGATCGCGCAGGAGCAAGGCGCGATAGGGCGGGCTGTGCGGGTCTTGCAGCCACTTCAGCCAGAGCGCTGCGCTGCTGCCCGCAGCCGGCTGCGCCTCGCGGTTGGCGGTTGGCGCTTCGCTGATGCCGCCAGCCAGGCACAGCGCCATGGTCTTGCAGTAGGCAATGCCAGATTCGCGATCATTGCCGTCATAGTCGTATTGCTCGATGCGCTTGAACGTCGGGCTGGCGCACAGCGACGCGTAGAACCTGGCATTGAGGTCAATGTAATGTTGGTACTGCGCCTCCTGGCGGTCGTACTCGGCTTGGAAGGCGGCGCGCACCGGTTCGTGATAGCGCTGCTCGAGCCGCTCGTCGCTGTTCTGCGCCGTGTAATCGACTATTCGCTGGCGCTCCACCGCAGGGTCGACGAACAGCGGTGGGCCATCGCCGGTCTGCGCGTCGAACGCTGGCGTCTGTTGCTCGGCCCACTGCCGGTGCATGGCGCGGATGCTCAACAGCAGTTGCGAGGTTTGCAGTTGATAAGCCCGCAGCGGCTCTTCACGCCATCGCTGCTGGGTGGTGATCCAGTTCAGCCGCGCATGGTTGAACTCCTGCACCATGCCAACCGTGTCATCGAGGTCCAGGGCGAGCACGCCGTGCTCCAACTGGTGCTTGGCGATAGCGTTGAGCACATAGCCGCGCAGCGCAGTCTGGCGCAGGAAGCGGCTGTGAAAGCCATGCACACTGTCGAAGTCGCCGGGCATTTGTTCGGCGTATTCGAAGACCTGGCGATCGACTTTGAGGGCGTCCGGGGTCATCGCCAGGCCCAGTTCGGCAGGGGCATTGCGCACCTGGGCCAGGTCCAGCACCTGAAAGCGCTCGGGCGGGGCCTTGCCATCGCGGTAGGCATTGAGCACGCTCGGCGGCCAGGCATCGCTGGAGAAGGCAATCCAGGCGCTGCTGTAGGTCTTGCTGTCGAGGGTGAGGAAGGCAGACGGGATGTCGTGGTCTTTACCCACGCACCGTTTGGGCAGCGGCCGTGGCGGTGCCGGTGGGGGTTCGAGCGGGTTGAAGCGGCGCAAGTGAGCGTGTTCGGTGACCTCGAAGGCCTGCCAGACCTTGCGGTCGAGCAGCACGTACAGGTAGCCCATGCGCAAGGTTCGCAGGCCCAGGCGGGTTTCCACGGGTTTGCCGCCAATTACGGGCGCGTTGTAGGCGGGACGGGTGTCTGGCACCAGTGCCCGGCGCAGGGGCAGGATCGGCAGGCCTTGGCGTTCGCAGGCCAGGCACTGGTCGGGGGGCATCGCCGACTCGGCGATGGCGTGGGCGATGTGCCGGCTGATGGTCATGAGTGCACCTCGGCTGCTGGCAAAGTGGTTGTCACGTGTTTCCAGTTCGCATTGGTGTATTGGGCGAACTGCTGCCCAAGCGATCGCTGCCCCTGCGCAGCGCTGTCGATTATGGCGCGCACGCTAGGGTGGTTAGGTAGCGCCGGGTGCAGACATAGCTGGTGCACCACCAGGTTGAGAATGTCGTCGACTGCGCTCAAGCCGAGCGCTCGCGCGTGACGGATATGTTCGGCCGCCTGCGTGGCCGCAAAGCGGGTGATGGGCGTCAGTTGTTGCGCCAACGGACCTGTACGCAATGCCCGCCAGCTCGCCAGCACTGCCTCGATCAACGCCGTTTCTTCCTGGCCATCGCCAGCGTTAGGGGGAATCGGCCGGCGGGGCTGAGCTTCGCCGGTTACCCGAGCAGGAGCGCCGCCGCTGGTTAGAAACAGCCAATGCTTGATTGGCCACCAGTGGCCCTGGTCCGCTTGAGCGAAGGCTCCGGCGTACAGCTCAAAACGCACCGGTTCGAACAGCGGGTAAAAACCTACTGCGCCGGCACTGTTCTGAATTCGCCCCATGGACGACAGATAAGCGGCAGTCGCAGGGGCGGGTGCGCTGCTAAATAGCCACGCGCATACCTGGCGTTTACGGCGCCGCAGATCCCTTATCGCGGCGCTAGCTGTCTGCTCAAGCAAGCGCTGGCAAAGGCTGTTACCGGGGGATGCCAGGCAGGCCAGGATCGGCAAAGTTTCAGGAGAGTGGGCGAGGTCTGCACGCCAAATCCGGGTCAACGCACTTTCGCCCAATGCCTGGCGCAAACTGCCCGAAAGCGTCTGATCACTGGTAGCGGCTATCGCCAAGGGGTCTAGGAGTACGTAGCAGTACAGCTGGGGATCGTGATGTTTGCCGACGTACTCGATCAAGGCCTGGGTGCTCATCAGGCGTTTTCCTCGCACCGGCTGCCTTCGTCAGCAAGCAACTCCACGATCACGCTGTTACCGGCACCGGGGGTACTGGCTTGGGTCGGACCCTTGAACGTGAGCGTCAGGCCATCGAGGGTGATGCCGTGTTGATCCAGAATGATGCTGCCACCGGGGCTTCTGAACTCAATGCGCTCATTTACCTGTAGTTGGTAGACAGTGGTCTGATGATTGACACCCTGACCGACGCTCACGGTCTGCCGGCCGTTGACGACCAGCTCGTTATCGCCGCCAACTGTTTGGTAGTGATTGGCATGGGTTGACTCGCGGCGCTCGTTACCCACCTGCTCGAGCAGATCCTGGCCAATGCTCACTTGGCATGTTCGACCTATGCTGTGGCTATGATCGCGACCCGTTTGCTGTCGTAGGTCGTTACCCACCGCGGTTTGCTCATCGTTACCCACGCGCTCGACACGGTTGCGGCCGATGCAGCTTGTTTCGTCATTACCAACGTGGTTGTTCTGATCCCTCTGCGCATGAATGAACACCTCCTCATGCCCCAGCTCATCCTCGAAACGCAGCTCATTGAAACCTTGGCCCTTGTGGGTCTGGCTTTTGAGGGTCATGCGGGTCTTGTGCTTGGGCAGCTCGTACGGCGGTAGCTGGTTGGCGCAGTAGGTGCGGCCGGTGATCAGCGGCTGGTCGGGATCGGCGTTGACGTAGTGGATGATCACTTCCTGGCCGATCCGGGGGATGGCCATTGCGCCCCAGCTGCCGCCGGCCCAGCCTTGCGAGACGCGCACCCAGCACGAGCTGAACTCATTTTCCTGGCTG
>Ga0213821_1000171_pt1 | contig 46011 bp, 51 predicted proteins | sample MC6MC0909MG_FD_179894 | JGI IMG/M metagenome (GOLD analysis project Ga0213821, IMG submission 179894) | Enriched soil aggregate microbial communities from Iowa State University, Ames, United States - MC6-MC0909-MG | ecosystem: Environmental > Terrestrial > Soil > Unclassified | place: USA: Iowa...
ATAAAATTTGGGATGATAAAGGTAATGAATTGGATGCAGCTAGGCACCCGCTTCAGATTGTACAATTTAAATTGGACAAACCGGTATACCCTAACAACATGATGCGAAAGGAGAACTAGCATGATGTGCAAACCGGTTGTTATTGGTGTAACCGGCGGCTCCGGCTCCGGAAAAACCAGTGTAACAAAAGCCATTTATGAAAGTTTAAAAGATCATTCCATTTTGGTGCTTGAACAGGATTATTATTATAAGGATCAAACATATGTGCCATTTGAAGAACGTTTAAAAACAAATTATGATCACCCGCTTGCCTTTGATAATGATTTACTCATAGAACATATCCAAAAGCTGTTACGCTATGAAGCGATTGAAAAACCAGTTTATGATTACTCCATCCATACCCGTTCAGACAAGATCATTCCCGTCGAACCGCAAGATGTAATTATATTAGAGGGAATTTTAGTACTTGAAGATGAGCGTCTGCGTAATTTAATGGACATTAAATTGTACGTAGATACAGATGCAGATTTGAGAATCATCCGCCGGTTAACGCGTGACATTAGAGAACGCGGGCGGACATTTGATTCCGTTATTGATCAATATTTAAATGTGGTTCGCCCAATGCATAATCAGTTTATTGAACCAACAAAGCGTTATGCGGATGTCATCATCCCTGAAGGCGGACATAACCATGTTGCTATTGATTTAATGGTCACAAAAATTCAAACTATTCTTGAACAAAAGTCATTTTTATGACACAATAGCAAAAGAAAAGGATTAAATAAATATTTAAAGTGCGCGCCCTTATTCAAGGACGCGCTCCTATGTATTTGCCATAGGCAAACAATCTACATATACTACATACACAATTCTAATGGGGGATTGTGAAGATTAGAAGGAGTGAAGGTTTTGGCTGCAGAGAAAGTATTTCCAATGACACAAGCAGGAAAAGACAAACTTGAACAAGAACTTGAATATTTAAAATCAGTGAAACGTAAAGAAGTGGTAGAAAGAATTAAAATCGCGAGAAGTTTTGGCGATTTATCGGAAAACTCAGAGTACGATTCTGCGAAAGAAGAACAGGCATTTGTTGAGGGCCGAATTACAACATTAGAAAATATGATTCGCAATGCTAAGATTATTGCTGAAGTCGAAATGGCCGACTCTGTAACATTAGGCAGCTCAGTTACATTTGTTGAGCTTCCGGATGGGGAAGAAGAAACCTATTCTATTGTCGGTAGTGCTGAGGCAGATCCGTTTGAAGGGAAAATTTCGAACGACTCGCCAATTGCTAAAAGCCTTTTAGGTAAAAAGGTTGGCGATCAAGTATCTGTTCAAACACCAGGCGGTGAAATGAGCGTCCGCATTGTCAGCATCAAATAATAGAAATTATATATATTTAAGATAATTGTTTGAAATTTAGAAACCTCGTCAAAACTTTTGACGAGGTGTTTTTTTTATGTGGAGAAGACGGGCACTTGGATTGCTTTTCATTTGTATAACCGGTTTGGTGCTGCTTTTGGTGCGCATAATGCAAATTCAGTTAATCGAGACGAAGACTTTTTCGAAACATAATGTGAATTTACTTGAAGAAAGTGTCAAACAAAGAACACAGGAGCTGGTGATCGATAATGGCAGAGGCAATTTCCTTGACCGAAATGGGGCCATGCTGACGCACAAAAAGGTTTCTATTCTCGTCCTTTTTCCATTTTTAAAAAAGATGGATTGGGAGGCTGATAAGGTTTCTGAGATTTCCGGAATCCCGGAAAATGTGCTGAGAATGGCTGTAGAAGGGGCGAAAAAGCCGTTTGCCTTTGGTGACTCGCAGCCAGTTGAACTGACCACGTCCCAAATGGAAAGAATTAATGGCTTAAAAATTCCCGGAGTTTTTGCAATTGAAAAGAAGTTTGAGCGCTCAGAAGTACCGGCGGAACAGTTAATTGGCCTGACAGGCGAAAATCCAAAGGAATTAAAGAACCGTTATCCGAACAAGGAACTATCTGAGAAGACCTTGCTTGGTGTTTCAGGGCTTGAGGAAAGCTTTGATGAATTCCTCCTCCCCGAAGGGAAATCAAAGCTTATATACCACGTAGATGGCTCGGGTGGCCCGTTGTTCGGGATCAATGTTAAATATGTCGATCCGGCAAATCCATTTTATCCTGTGAATGTCCGGACAACCCTTGATAAAAGCCTCCAGCAAAAAGCGGAGGATCTTGTTGATAAATATCAAATACAAAAAGGCGGCCTAGTTCTTCTCGATATTGAGGACAATAGTGTGCTTGCAATGGTATCACGGCCAACGATTAATAAAAAGGATCCCTATAGCGGAGGGGGAATTACCAATATGATGTTGAAGCAGCATATTGTCGGCTCCGTATTTAAAACTGTTGTTGCTGCAGCAGCAATCGACGAAAATCTTGATGACCCAACACGCCTTTTTGACTGCAGTAAAAAAATTAATGGCAAAGCGGAACTTAAATACAATTATGGAATGTTGGATTTTACGACTAGCTTTTCCAGAAGCTGTAATCGTACATTTGGAGAGCTGGCAAAGGAATTACAAAAGACAAATCCTCATATTCTAGAAGATTATACGGCTAAATTATCACTTACTGGCTCTGTGGGCTGGAAGGGGGATGTTTATCATACAAGTGACTTCAAACAATTTGCAGATGAAGATAAAGGCAGGGTCTTTTTGTCTGATGAGGCAAGAAAGGATGCTAACTTTGCTGCAATGTCTGGAATTGGCCAGCATGAGGTCCGCGTCACACCAATAGCTGTAGCAAATATGATGGCAACAATTGCTAGAGGCGGGAAAAAGGAGGCAGTAAGAGCTGTTTCAAAGATTGAGTATAAAAACGGAACAACGATGGTTGATTTTCCAAAGCAAAGCATAAAAGGGGACACCATTTCTCCTTACACCGCGATGAAGCTGCAAAAGCTGCTTCGGGAAGTGGTGATAAACCCTAATGGTACGGGAAGATGGTTTAAAGACTTGCCGTATGAAGTGGCAGGTAAATCAGGGACTGCCGAAACAGGAAAATATGAAGATGGCAAGCAGCTGCATAATAAATGGTTTGCTGGTTATTTTCCCTATCAAAATCCAAAATACGTCCTTGTAGCCGTAAATTTGGATGTGGTGGATTCCGAAGGTGGGGTTAATTTGTTATTTGCTGAAATGGTCAAGATGTTGTATGAAAAAAATAATAGCAATGGGGATTGAAATGGTTTTTCCTTCAAGTTCTCTTCAAATCATGTTAGAATATTGAGAGCCTTATTTTTACGGAGGGATAAACTTGAGTAATGATTTCAATTCTAATTCGCGTTCAGGATATCGTGCGAAAAGGAAAAAAACGAATCTCGTCTTAAATAGTTTAATCGTCATTGTCCTGCTATTGATTATTTTTGTTGCTTATAATATTTTTGCTTCAGGTAGTGATGATAAAGCAGCACCAAAGAAACAAGAACCTAAAACAGAACAAAAGGAAACGGTACATAAAGAGGACAAGGAAAAGATAAAAAATAAGGTTGTCAAAAAGGATGACAACTCATCAGATGATGTCAAAAAGGATGATAAGTCATCAGATAAGGTTACGGAGGAAGACCAACAAAGTGAGGAAGCATCAACACCTGAAAAGGCGGATGAATCACAGGCGGTGGTTTCTGATGATGGTAAAACCATCGAAAATCCTTCTTGGAAGCCCGTTGGTACAACCCAGACAGGGGAACATACTCCTGTTTATAGCGGGGTTGATTGGGAGGAAATGCTGAATGCTATCTCATATGCTACTGGAGTAGACAAAAATAATATGACAGTTCATTGGCTTGGCAGGGATCAATCTAAAGCAAATGCCTCGGTTGGTACGATTGCGGCAAAAGACACAAAGCAAAAATATAAAGTATTTATCGAGTGGGTGGACGGTCAAGGCTGGAAACCTACGAAGGTAATCAATTTGGCGGACTAATGGAAAAACAAGGATGGGCCTGTAAAAGGCACCATCCTATTTTTTTTTAAAATGAACAACCGCAGTAAAGTATGTTTGTCCATTTTCGTTCACATGCATTTGGTGGGATACAGAATGGACCCTCAGTAGAATTGCTCTATTCTCATCAATCTGTGATTCAATCTTTTTTTGTAATGTTTTAAGATTATTGGCCTCGAAAAATTCAATTTTATCCTCAATCAAATCAAATTGAAAATTCACATAGATCATCCTTTCTATACGTCCATTTTAGTTATTTCTTTCCATACTGGCAATGCATTTGAATTAAAGTGTGAAGTATGATAACATAATTTTAGTTCAATTCATAGTATACTTATAGGAATTATAAGCTATATTTGGAGAGTGGAAAATATGGGGAGAGAATTTCTTGAAATTTTTGAGCAATGGGCGGATTCATACGATGATACAGTCGTTGGCCATGATTTAGAATATAAAGAAGTTTTTTCACATTATGAACAAATTTTAGAAGCTGTTGCCGCTCGTTCAATAGGTCATGTAGTGGAATTTGGTGTCGGTACAGGGAACCTGACACAAAAGCTATTGACTGGAGGACTTAGGGTGACGGGAATTGAGCCATCACCTTCAATGCGAAAAATTGCTGAGGAAAAGCTTGCAGGTGAAGCGGTAATTCTTGATGGTGATTTTCTTCATTTTCCAGAGGTAAAGAAAATCGATACATTTGTCAGTTCGTATGCCTTCCATCATCTTACCGATAACGAAAAAGCAGAAGCTGTTGCTCAGTATGGCAAGCTGCTCTCAAAAGGTGGTAGAATAGTGTTTGCGGATACGATGTATGAATCCGAGGAAGATTATTATAATTCGATCGTAAAAGCAAAAAATAAAGGCTTTCATAACCTGGCAAAAGATTTGGAAACTGAATATTATACAACGATTCCGTTTTTAAAAACTATTTTAGAAAAAAACAGTTTTAGCGTCACGTTCACAAGGTTAAACGATTTTGTCTGGTTAATGGAAGGCGTAAAACAATAAGAAAGAGGTCAATCAATGAAAATCGCCATCATCGGAGCAATGGAAGAAGAAGTAACTTTACTACGAGACAATATTGAGGAACAAACACAAGAAACAGTCGCAGGCTGTGAATTTACATTTGGAAAGATGCACGGTGTAGATGTCATCCTGCTGCGGTCCGGGATTGGGAAGGTAAACGCGGCTATGTCAACAACTATCCTGCTTGAAAAATATAAGCCTGATTGCATTATCAATACCGGTTCAGCAGGGGGCTTTAATCCTTCACTTAATGTCGGGGATGCTGTTATTTCAACGGAAGTCCGCCATCATGATGTCGATGTAACCGCTTTTGGTTATGAATATGGTCAGGTTCCACAGCTTCCTGCAGCGTTTTTAGCTGATGAAAAATTAATTTTTGTCGCAGAAGCAGCTGCAAAGGAATTAGAAAATTTCCAAATTGTGAAGGGCTTAATAGTGACAGGTGATTCTTTTATGGAAGATCCAGTACGCGTCGATTTTGTGCGGTCGAAATTTGAGGATCTACAAGCAGTTGAAATGGAGGCTGCTGCGATTGCACAAGTTGCTCATCGCTTCGCTGTTCCTTTTGTAATTATCCGTTCTCTTTCGGACATCGCTGGAAAAGAATCCGAAATTTCGTTTGATCAGTTTATTGATAAGGCAGCGACTAATTCTGCTACATTAGTGATGAAAATGGTGGCAGCTATACGTTAGGTTAATAGGGGTGGAGAAATGCAGGTCTACAAAAATGTTCATGAGTTAATTGGGCATACTCCAATCGTTGAAATTACCCAATTTCCTTTGCCGGAAGGGGTTCGTATATTTGCGAAGCTGGAGCTCCTGAACCCTGGGGGAAGTGTCAAAGATCGGCTTGGAATTGAGCTGTTAAGTGAGGCGTTTTCGAGCGGAAAACTCCGAGAGGGTGGAACGATTATTGAGCCGACTGCCGGAAATACAGGGATTGGTTTAGCGCTTGCTGCGATTAATAAAAAGGTTCAAGTTATTTTTTGTGTACCTGAAAAATTCAGTATGGAAAAGCAGGCAATCATGAAAGCCCTTGGTGCTAAAATCGTTCATACTCCAACGGCGCAAGGCATTAAGGGGGCAATTGCAAAAGCAGAGGAGCTGCTTAAAGAAATTCCTGATTCTTATTGTCCGCAGCAATTTGCCAATCCTGCTAATCCTGCTACCTATTATAAAACATTGGGGCCTGAGCTTTGGGATCAACTCGATGGTAAGATTAATATTTTTGTTGCGGGTGCAGGTTCTGGCGGTACGTTCATGGGAACTGCCCGTTATTTGAAAGAACAACAGAATCAAATAAAAACGGTCATTGTCGAGCCAGAAGGGTCAATATTAAATGGCGGTGAATCCGGCCCTCATAAAACGGAGGGTATTGGCATGGAATTCTTACCTCCGTTTATGGAACCCGCCTATTTTGATGCCATTCATACCATTGCGGATGATGATGCCTTTCACTTTGTTAAAGAGTTGGCCGCTAAAGAGGGACTGCTTGTGGGCAGTTCTTCCGGAGCAGCCTTTTATGCAGCTCTAAAAGAGGCAGAAACAGCAAAGGCAGGTACGAACATCGTGGTTATTTTTCCAGACGGAAGTGAACGTTATTTAAGCAAAAAAATCTTTGAGGGGGGTATTTAGGGTGAGAAGAAAGACGAAATTGATTCATGGCGGCATTAGTGAAGATCCAGCAACCGGTGCTGTCTCATTCCCGATTTATCAAGTTAGTACGTATAAACAGGAGGGTGTCGGTGGTCATAAAGGCTTCGAATATTCCCGTACTGGAAATCCGACAAGACATGCACTTGAAGAGCTGATAAAAGATATCGAAGGCGGTAAAGCTGGATTTGCTTTTGGATCTGGGATGGCGGCGATTACGGCTGTTATTATGCTATTTAACAGCGGTGATCACGTCATCTTAACTGATGATGTTTACGGCGGAACATTCCGTGTCATGACTAAGGTATTGAATCGTTTCGGAATTGATTCAACATTTGTTGATACTAGCGATTTAGAGAATATTAAAAGTGAAATTAAACCAAATACTCGGGCTGTTTATCTAGAAACACCGACAAATCCACTTTTAAAGGTTACAGATATTGAAGCTGCGGCAAAGCTTGCAAAAGAACATGGGCTATTAACAGTTGTTGATAATACATTCTCAACTCCTTATTGGCAAAATCCGCTGGAGCTTGGCGCTGATATTGTTCTGCATAGTGCAACGAAATACATTGGCGGCCATAGCGATGTAGTGGCTGGATTAGTGGTTGTAAATAGTGAAAAGCTTGCAGAAGATCTTCACTTTGTACAAAACTCTACTGGCGGTGTTTTGGGGCCTCAGGATTCATGGCTGTTAATCAGGGGAATCAAAACATTAGGTATACGGATGGAGGAAACCGAAGCGAATACGAAGGCAATAGTTGAGTTTTTACAAGGTCATTCGAAGGTTAAAAAAGTATTCTATCCGGGAATAGAAACACATCCAAATCATGACATTGCTAAGAAACAGGCAAGAGGTTTTGGCGGCATGGTTTCATTTGATGTTGGCAGTGCAGAAAATGCAGACCAATTACTCAGTAAGGTGAAATATTTTACGTTAGCAGAAAGTCTTGGAGCTGTAGAAAGCTTAATCTCCGTTCCAGCAAGAATGACCCATGCTTCTATTCCAACAGAGCGAAGAGCAGAACTAGGCATTACAGACGGTTTAGTACGCATCTCCGTCGGACTCGAAGATATTGAAGATTTAATTGAGGATCTTACCCAAGCGTTAAGATAGGAGAGGTTAGTTTACGGGTCTAACCTCTTCTTTTTTATTTGGTAAAAAAAATGGCCATTTTCGCATATAATCTCTCGAGAAACCCAAATAAAACAGGTTTTTCTAAAATTTACATCATCTTTATTCCTTTTTTCCATGGTAAAGTAGGTTAGTAGATTTTAAGAAAAGCAGGTGATAAGAAATGAAACAAGAAACGAAGATTCTTTATGAAAAAATGGTGGATTTTAAACGGTTTGGTACTGTCTTATTGGCTTGCGGTATATTTTTCTTTCTAGGCATCATTATTCCATCAGATGCGAAAAGCGAAATGGACTTAAATATTATGATTCTTTCCTCCCTGTCTTTCTTAGCTGTATCAATTTTAATGTTTATTCAATCAAAGCAATGCCAAATGAAGCTGTCAGAAATGGAAGACTATGATGATTACTTTATAAAATAATTGGCGATCCCTTAACATTTGGGTCGCTTATTTTTTTGCCTCCTTGAAGGCTTTTTAATTATTTTTTTAAAAATTTATTCAAAAAGGTTTACAAAGTATAGATGCGTGGATATAATTACCGTAGTAAGTAAAAAATTCCAAAGGAGGTCGAAGAAAATGATGTTATTAGCAATTGGAGCTGGCACTAGCATGAAAACTGTATATTTGAATATCACGCATTCGACCAGATTGGAATGGGTTGCTTAACAATTTGTTACAATACATATCCATGCCGCAGGGAGAATGACGCCTTGCGGTATTTTTGTGTCTAAAAAATGCTGGCCGCAGGGGACCCTTTTCTTCTTGCGGCCTTTTTCTGCCCTTTTTTCGCGCCATTTGGATATGTCTTGCATAAATTGGAAATGTTGTTGAACCGAATGACTAAATAATTTTTTTTAGGAGGTGGTATGAATGACCCTAAATATTTTATTCTTCTCAATTACAATTAAAAAAAGAAACATTAGTCTTGAAGAAGCGGTAAACCAGGAAATGGTTGAAAAGCTTTATGATCAAAACAAAGACCGCCAAATTTCCATGCACCAATTCATGTAAAACAGTTATTAAAAAAGGAAGTGAATCAGAATGACCTTAAATATCTTATTTTTCTCAATTACCTTTAAAAAACGTGAAGTAAGTTTTGAAGAAGCGGTAAACCAGGAAATGGTTGAAAAACTTTACAATCAAAACAAGGACCGCCAAATTTCCATGCATCATTTCATTTAATAATCCTTTAAAAAAGGAAGTGAATCAAAATGACGCTGAATATTTTCTTTTTAACGATTACCATTAATAAACGTAAAATAAGCCTTAAAGAAGCTGAACATCAAGAAATGGTTGAAAGGCTTTATGAAAAAAACAAAGATCGTCAAGCAACAATGTACCGGGTTATGTAAGCAGTAAAAAAATTCAATATGAAGAAAGGTGGTTTTTAAAATGTTGTTTTTTCTAATGCAAGGACGAGGGGCTAGTTTATGGGATATGAAGGATACCACCTAGCCGAAGATTATAATAGGAGGTAACGAAAATGCCGCTGCATATATTATTTTTGTCGCTTATATTTAAACCAAAGAAAAAAGAATCTAAATGATATTTAGTGATCAAATGATATTGATGCTTTGTTAACAGAATGTTCACTTTTCCCTAAGATAGTTACTGTGAAAACATGATAAATTTAAGAAAAGAAAAGCATGATCTATCTAAGGGGTGGAGAAAATGTTCATGGTTGTGATGGCATTAATTATTACTGGGGCGATTGGCTGCGTAATCTCAGCCGAAATAAGTGTTGAATAAAAAGAGCATCGGCCAAAAAACGGTCGATGCTTTTCTATTCAATTTATTTATTCTCTGTAAGCTCTAAGAACTCGTCAATATCATCAAGACAGATGCGAACAGCTTTTTCCCAGAATTCTTTCTGTGTAAGGTCTACTTGTAGATGTTTCCGTGCAAGTTCCTCTACCGTCATGGATGCAGTGTCTCTTAAGAGGGCAATATACTTTTCTTCATACCCTTTTCCTTCCTCAAGTGCCTCAGCATAAATGCCGAGAGAGAACAAGTAGCCAAAAGTGTACGGGAAGTTATAGAATGGAACCCCGGTAATGAAGAAATGCAGCTTCGATGCCCAGAATAATGGATGATATTCCTCTAAAGTATCACAATATGCTTCCTTCTGTGCCTCAAGCATCAACTTATTCAATTTTTCTACCGATACCGTTCCTTGTTTTCTTTCCTCATAAAAACGTGTTTCAAACAAGAATCGAGCATGAATATTCATTAGAAGGGCGACTGTTCTTTGGATTTTATCATCTAAAAGAGCGAGTTTTTCTTCTTCATCCTTTGCGTTTTTCACTGATGCATCAGCAACAATCATTTCCGCAAAGGTAGAAGCGGTTTCGGCTACGTTCATCGCATAATTACAATTAAGAAACGGGATATCTCTCATTGCAAAAGAATGAAACGCGTGACCAAGTTCATGTGCCAATGTAGATACATTTGATGGTGTCCCAGAGTACGTCATAAAAATACGGGATTGCTCACTCTCAGGTAAATCGGTACAGAAACCGCCTGGTGCTTTTCCAGGACGATCCTCAGCCTCAATCCATTGCTCCTCGAACGCCTTCTTCGCAAAAGCAGCCATTTTTTCACCAAAAATGGCAAAATTCCGTTCTATAAATTCAGCCCCTTCTTGATATGAAACCTTTGTTTCTGTTTTGCCATAGGGTGCATCTAAATCAAACCAACTCAACTTTTCAAGACCTGAAAGCTTTGCTTTTCGCTCTAAATAAGAAATTAGCTTCTGTTTATTTTCTGAAATAACTGCCCACATCGTTTCCAGCGTTTCTTTTTTCATCCGGTTAATGCTGAGCGATTCCTTCAGGACTTCTTCCCAGCCTCTTTTTTTATACACATTCAAACGGAACCCTGAGAGATGGTTTAAAGTTTTCGCAAGGAAATCTGCCTGTTCCTCCCAAGACTTTTCCCAATTTTTAAAGACTGCTGAGCGAACTTCGCGATCAGGGCTGGAGAATTTGTTGAAGGCTTGACCAACGGAAAGCTGTTTCTCCTCACCCTGCTCGTTAAAAGAGACTTTGATTTTACTAACAATTAAATCATACAGCTGTCCCCAACTGTGATATCCGTCCACTTCAAGTGCGCTGATTAAGGCTTCTTCTTCTTTTGACAGCTTCTCCTTCGCTTTTTCACGGCTTTCCGTTAACACAAAGGCGAGCTCCTTTAGAGGTTCAGCACTTACAAGCTGCTGCCATACCCCATCATCAATTGATGTCAGCAGGTTGTCTAATGAACCTAGTGCTGTCTGGAATGTTGCGTTTAAGCTTGTTATTTTCGCATCAAGCGAATATGCCTGTTTATCCTCAGTATTTTGCGCAAGTAAGCATCCAATAAAGGCTCCAGCCTGAATCAGTTTTTTTGCAGCCCCTTCTAAATCCGCAAGTAATTCTTGCAAGTAATTGGAATCCTCAAGTGAATTAATCGGTGTCCAGTTGTTTACTTTTGCTTCGAATTGTTTAATTTGATCTTCGGTTTGAATTAAGTGATCCTGTAATTCCGAGGAATCGCTCCCTCCTTTAAAAAAGACGTCAAGATTCCAAACTTCTGAATATGTAGTGGCTGTCACTCTAAGTACCCCCTTTATATATGTTCCTAACTATTATATGTCTACTTTTCGAAAAATTCTATATTTTACACCTGTCGCAAGAAAAATGGCTCATGCAAATGTGCAAAAGGCTTCATCACCTCTTAACAAAAACAGGTGTACCACCACCAAGCCCCAAAGATAAGCAATAGAATAAAGAGAATGATGACTGCAATCCATAAACCAGCGGTAAGGCCATATGGAGCACAGTTAGCAGGATAGGGCGCTGGGTAACCATAAGCAGCAGGATATCCATAAGGCATCAACATTCCCCCCTTTTAGCCTTTTTAATTAGCGTATGACCCCTCATTATTAACTGTATAGGCAAAAGTGTATGTCCATGTATAACCTTAAAAAAATAACTGAAAAAGGTGAATAGAGTGAGAGACATATATTCTGTTTTAATATGGCCAATTATTTGACAACTGTATGGGGACTGGAGTATAAGTGGATGGATAAGGATTCATAAACGAATAGCTCATAGTTTAATATGAAGATTTTTCAGGAGGGAAAAAATGAAGGTTCAAATAAAAATGATTTTTGTCCTGCTTATGGGAGTATTACTTGTTGCTGCTGGCTGCACTAACAAGAGTCAGGAACCAAAAAAGAATGAGCAGGAAAATAGGGCTCAAACAGTAAAGAAGTTTGAAATTGTCGAGGCAAAAAAGTTTACGTTGAAAAATATACGCGGAATTGGCTATCCGGGGAATGACAATGCCTTATATGTAGCTGCAAATGATGGCTTAAAGATGTACAAGGATGCAACTTGGTATGAAACAGCAGCTAAACAACATGACTATATCGGCTTTCAAGCGGTAGAAACTGGCTTTATCGGGAGCGGGCATCCAGAAAAAGGAACGGACTTGAGGGACCCTCTTGGATTAGTAAAAAGTGTTGATAAAGGGGAAACACTGCAAAAGTTAGCCTTTTATGGTAAAGCTAATTTTCATTTCACAGCAGCGAGCTTTTCAGGGAATAGTATCTATGTAATAAATGAGAAACAAAACGATGATCTAAGTTTAGGTGTGAACTATTCTACTGATAACGGTAACACTTGGAAAAAAAGTGCCTTCAAGGATTTTACCGCTGATTCGTATGGAATGATGGCAGTTCACCCAAAAAATGGTGAAACAATGGCGATGGCCACAAGATCAGGGATTTATTTTTCCTATGATAATGGAAATACGATGAAGCTGCTGACAGATCCAATTATGGTAACTGCTCTTACATTTAGCGGGGACTCCGTCTTATTTTCTAGTGTCGAAAACGAGAAAATTCTCTTAAAGTCATTAAATCCTGTATCTGGTGAACAAACAGTCATAGCGTCTCCTTTCCTTGATTATGATAATCCGATTACATATTTGGCTGTTAATCCAAAAAACAATAACCAAATCGCCTTTACTACATATAAGAATGATTTATATGAATCGATTGATGGTGGTCAAAATTGGAAAAAACTTTTGGATGGAAAATAAAAACTCGCTTATTGGCGAGTTTTTATTTTCCATGGCTAATTCTTTTTCTTTCTTTCCTTCTCAGCCCGATAAAATTCATGGAACATTTTCATCAGCGCACGCTTTTCAATTCGTGAGACATAACTCCTTGAGATACCTAATTCCTTAGCAATCTCCCTCTGTGTTTTTTCCTTTTGCAAATCAAGACCAAATCGGCCAATGATAACTTCCTTTTCTCGATTATCGAGCACTTTGATATATTTTTTGATTTTCTCAAGCTCCATGTTTAACTGTATGGTATCAATGACATCTTCAGATTCTGATTTCAGGACATCAATTAATGAAATTTCATTTCCCTCTTTATCCTGGCCAATCGGATCATGCAGGGAAACATCCTTTTTCGTCTTTTTGAGAGCACGTAAATGCATCAGAATTTCATTTTCAATACATCTTGCGGCATACGTCGCAAGCTTTGTTCCTTTCCCTTCAGAGTAGCTCTCGATCGCTTTAATTAAACCAATTGTTCCGATTGAGATTAAATCTTCCGAATCCTCGCCGGTATTTTCGAATTTTTTTACGATATGCGCGACAAGCCGTAAATTATGTTCAATTAACATATTCCGTGCATGCGGGTCTCCTTCTGCCATTAATCGTAGATACTTTCGTTCATCTGCAGCAGATAGGGGCTGCGGAAAGGCATTATTTTTTACATAGGAAACAAGAAATAAAAATTCCTTCATTAAATAACCGAGAGCTGTTAAGATTCCAGACATCCACATCCACCCCCATGCTTTTTTACCAATTAGGAAGTAAACTTTCCTATCAGTCTTATTTAGACTAAAGCCTATTATAATTCCTATGAAAAAAACGGTAAAAATGTGTCTGTCCTGAAATTTTTTTTGCTGAAAAATAAAAAATGACCTCTCCCTAGCGAGCCGCTAAAGTAGGTCAAATTTGTTAGTAATTATACTTTTTTCAGTTTAAATGAACTAATCATTAGGAATGATAGAATGATGATAATAAATAAGAACGTTTGAGATGGAAGGTATGGAATAGCCAAAAAACTTAAGGTTACCAAGCAGCCTGCTGCCGTAATAGGTAATCCGGTAAAATATCCATTGCTTTCAGTAATATTGAAACGTGCCAATCTGAATGCACCGCATCCGATGTAGAAAACTGTGAAAAATGAACCAGGTCCACCAAATTCATGTAAAATTCCTTGGAATAGTAATAGTGCAGGTGCCACTCCAAATGATATAATATCACTCATGGAATCCAATTGTTTCCCAAGCTCTGATTCAATATTAAATTTTCGGGCAATCATGCCGTCAAACCGATCTGCTAATGCTGCGATGAAAATGAGAAGCAGGCTTAATTTTAAATTTCCATGTAGCCCGAATATGATCGCAAATCCGCCCAGTGATAAATTTGTTAATGTGATGACATTTGCTGTTTGGGATTTTAGTTTTTTTAAAGTCTGATCCAGTACGTCCAATAAAAACATTTCACAGCACTCCTTTCCTCAAGTCAGAAGGGAATCAATTTCTTTAGTTTATTCTATTTTATTTAATTCTAAGCGTTTTATGTCTTTTCGTAAAGAGTATTTTTACACTATTTGGGGGTAGTTCCATGTTACAGGGGTTTTATCGTCTTATGATTGAGTTAACGAATGGGAGGTTGACTTCCGGCATTTTAAAGCGGTTTTCCCGTTCAAGAATTAGTCGTTTCGTTGTACCATCCTTCGCCAAGGTTTATCATTTGAATCTAGAAGAAATGGAGAAAGGCTTAACTGAATTTCCCACTCTTCACGATTTATTTGTGAGGACCTTAAAACAAGATGCAAGGATAATTGATAAAAGTCATGATGCTGTTGTCAGTCCTGTTGACTCCGTAATTGAGGATGTTGGGCCGATTAATGAGACAAGTGACATTATCGTGAAAGGAAAGATATATTCAATCGAAGAAATGCTGGGAGATCGAGAGCTTTTAGCAAAATATTTAAATGGTACATACATGATTCTGTATTTAAGCCCAAGTCATTATCATCGCATTCACAGTCCGGTGGATGGAATCGTGACTAAGCAATGGACACTGGGGGCGAAATCATATCCGGTAAATAAATTAGGATTAAAGTATGGGGTTCGAACACTTGCTAAAAATTACAGGGTGATCACGGAAGTTAAAACGGAATTTGGGCATGTTGCAGTTGTAAAGGTTGGAGCCATGTTTGTTAATTCGATTGAAACCACCCATAAGGGCTCTGAGTTAGTAAAGGGAGGAGAAATGGCCTATTTTAGTTTCGGGTCTACCGTCGTCCTATTATTTGAAAAGAATATATTTCAAATTGATCCTACGCTTCAGTGCCCAAAAAATATAAAGGTTGGGGAGAAGATCGGGATATTGACCAAATCTGTATAGGATGCAGCTTGGCGGCGCTTAGGGCGCCGTTATTCTTTTTCCTCAAATAAAACGAATAGAGCGTTCCACGTCACCATCTACCATGGAACCTTATTAAAAAGGCGGTGTGAGCAGAGCTAGGCTTCACTATTCGAAAAAAAGTATAGTATATTTATTACTTCGATTGGATCCACTGATTCATATTTTCGGCGCTCCGCCCTTATCCATACAAAAAGAAAAGCCCTAAAGGGCAGTGTGGGAAATTACGAAGTTCTTTTACTTTTATTGAATAAAGAACGCCGGTTAATTTCGGACTCAATGAGACCAATAAATTCTGGGCTTAAGTTTAATTCTCTTGCTTTATAATATGACTCAATTAACAATTCATCTGACAGTCTCCGCACGTCAGAATCCACCTCCGGAAAAAATATTGTTCTATTTGCAGAATCGTAATCATATAATGGTATGTTCAATTGGTGTACCCTAAATCTACCAAATTTATTCTTATACAACAATCGTCCTGTTTTTCCACAGGTTCTAGTGGATAACTTGTGATTAATTTGTTTATAAATCAGAGAAATGTAAATGATTCAATGGGTATAATGTTAATAAGGTTATCCACAGGTCTTCTACAAGCAGGTGTTTGTCGAAAAATATTTATTTGTTTTCCTTAAACTGTCATATTTCTGAAATAAATACGTTTTATTTGAAAAGGTTTCGTGATTAAATATCATGTATTGTCGAGATTTGAAGAACAATAAGATAAAATAATTATTTGTCCTACTCCATTTTCAGTTAGCGGCGCTTTCGCTTTTCTTTTGAAACAAAGGTTAAAATTGGTTATGATGGTACAAGTAAAGATGAGTGTATAAGCACTATATCTTTAAAAAGCAATTTTATTTAGAATTTAATGAGGTGTAAGCTTAGTGTTAAAACAATTTTTACCGAATGAACATGTGAAAAGCATTTTGGATATATCTCCTGAAGAGTTAAAATCAAGAGGAGTTAAAGGGATTATTACGGATTTGGATAATACGTTAGTGGAATGGGATCGCCCAACTGCCACTCCGCAATTGATTAAATGGTTTGATGAAATAAAAAAACATAATATCCTCGTAACGATTGTTTCCAATAATAATGAAGAGAGAGTAAAGGCATTTTCTGACCCTCTTAATATCCCATTTATTTTTCGGGCGAGAAAGCCGATGGGACCGGCGTTTTATAGGGCTATCTCACAAATGGGCATTAAAAAAGAAGAAGCCGTTGTCATCGGGGATCAATTATTAACGGATGTCCTAGGCGGAAATCGAAGCGGTTTTCATACCATCCTCGTTGTTCCTGTTGCCCAAACGGACGGATTCTGGACAAAATTTAATCGCTTTGTGGAACGAAGAATTTTAAATTGGTTCCGAAAAAAAGGCATGTTACAGTGGGAGGATTAACCTGTGAGTGAACAACAATATATTTGCATGGGCTGCGGTGTTAAAGTCCAAACGGATAACCCAGAAATACTAGGATATGCTCCAGCATCTGCCTTGGATAAGGAGACGATTATTTGCCAAAGATGTTTCCGTCTTAAGCATTACAACGAGGTTCAGGATGTAAATTTAACTGACGATGACTTTTTAAAAATTTTAAATGAAATGGGCAGGACGGATGCTCTGATTGTCATGATTGTCGACATTTTTGACTTTAATGGCAGCTGGCTTCCAGGATTACACCGGTTTGTCGGACAAAACAAGGTTGTACTTGTTGGAAATAAGGTTGATTTACTGCCGAAGTCTGTGAAGCATACTAAAATGATTAACTGGATGAAGCAGGAAGCAAAGGACATGGGGCTAAGACCTGAAGAGGTGTTCCTTGTCAGTGCCGCAAAAGGTTTAAATGTAAAGGAAACAGCAGCGGCCATTGACGAATTGCGGAACGGGAAAGATGTTTATGTCGTGGGTTGTACCAATGTAGGGAAATCTACTTTTATTAATAGAATCATTAAAGAAGTAACAGGAGAAGCGGACGTTATTACCACCTCCCACTTTCCGGGGACGACGCTCGATATTATCAAAATCCCACTCGATGATGAGAAATCATTAATTGATTCACCGGGGATTATTAACCATCATCAAATGGCGCATTTTGTCGATAAGAAGGACTTAAAAATTATTACCCCTAAAAAAGAAATCAAGCCAAAGGTGTTTCAATTGAACGAAGGGCAAACATTATTCTTTGGTGGTTTAGCACGGTTCGATTATATTAGCGGCGGCAGAAGATCATTTGTTTGTTATGTTTCCAATGAATTGAATATTCACCGAACCAAAACAGAAAATGCTGCCGAGCTTTATGAAAAGCATGTCGGGGAAATGCTGACACCACCGGGGCCAGAGCAATTAGAGACGTTTCCTGAGCTTGTGAAACAAGACTTTATTATAAAAGAAGCGAAAACGGATATTGTTTTTTCCGGACTCGGCTGGATCACGGTAAACGAGCCAGGGGCAAAAGTGGCTGCTTACGTTCCAAAGGGTGTGCAAACTTTGATCCGAAAATCTTTAATATAATCTAGAAGTCGTAAAAATGGGTGGGGAGAAGCAAGTGAAAAAGTTATATGCTGTTTTGGGGGATCCGATTGGACATTCCATGTCACCTGTTATGTTAAATGATTTATTTTCATTTTATCAGATGGATGCCCACTATCTCCCTTTTCAAGTAAAGGCAGAAGATCTAGGCTCGGCGGTTAAAGGATTAAAAGCACTTGGTGCAGGTGGGTTTAATATCACCATACCACATAAAAGTAAAATCATTCCCTTTCTCGACGGGGTAGATGAATTAGCCGCAAGCATTGGTGCTGTAAATACTGTTGTCAATGAAGGCGGTAGTCTGATTGGCTATAACACAGATGGCCCTGGTTTTTTAAAAGGGATAAATACCATCGTACCTAGGGTTTCGGAACAAAGGATATTGCTGATTGGTGCAGGGGGAGCGGCTAGAGCGATTTATTTTACCATAGCCAAGGAAAAACCGATTGTACTAGACATTGCGAACCGTACTTTAGAGACAGCCGCGAAACTCATTGAGGATTGTCCTTATGATAGTTTATCAAGGGCATTAACCTTAAATGAGGCGACCGAAAATATAAGGGAATATGATTTAATTATTCAAACCACGATGATCGGTATGTCTCCGAAAATGGCTGAACAGCCCCTTAATTTGGGCAATTTACGTAAACAGTCAATCGTTTGTGATATAATTTATAATCCGTTAGAAACGCAATTTTTACATGCTGCAGCTTTAAATGGTGCAAGAATTCAAAATGGTGTCGACATGTTTGTGCATCAGGGGGCCCTTGCCTTTGAAAAATGGACAGGAATTTTCCCTGATGTGCAAAGAATGAGAAATAATGTGTTAGTTCAACTAGGAGGAAACCCATGTTAACAGGTAAACAAAAAAGATTTTTACGTTCAAAGGCACACCACTTAGATCCTATTTTTCAAGTAGGTAAGGGCGGCGTAAATGAAAATATGATTAAACAAATTTCAGATGCACTGGAAGCAAGAGAACTTTTTAAGGTTAGTGTTTTGCAAAACTGTGAAGAAGATAAAACAGTAATTGCCGAGCATTTGGCAGAAGGAACCGGTGCAGAAATCGTGCAAATCATTGGAAGCACTATTGTTCTTTATAAAGAGTCTGTTGAAAAGAAAACAATTACTCTTCCTTAATTACCGGAGCAAAGGATGGCGAACGCATGAAAAAGGTTGGAATATTAGGTGGAACGTTTGATCCGCCGCATTATGGACATCTTTTGATTGCCAATGAAGTTCATTTTGCACTTCAGCTTGATGAGATTTGGTTTATGCCAAATCATGAGCCGCCGCATAAGAAAAAATCGGAATCAGTCAAAGATGTGGATCGTTTGCAAATGCTAAAGCTGGCAATCGCAGGAAATCCTGCTTTTATGATTCAACCGATTGAGCTTAAACGCGAAGGACCTTCCTATACAGTTGATACGATGAAAATGTTAAATATGAAATACTCTGACCATCAATTTTTCTTTATAATCGGGGCGGATATGATTGAATATTTACCTAAATGGCATAAAATTGATGAGCTCATAAACCTGGTCCAATTTGTTGGAGTTGAAAGGACGTCTTACAGCCATCAAACAGACTATCCTGTGCTTTATGTTAATGTTCCAGCAATTGATGTGTCATCTAGTATGATTAGGGATAGAATGAAAAGAGGAAGGACAGTTCGTTATTTATTACCCGATCCGGTAATCGATTATATTAAGGAGAAACATTTATATGGAACGTGAAAAGGCGTTAGAATTGGTCAAAAAACAATTAACAGAGCACCGTTATCAGCATACGTTAGGGGTAATGGAAACGGCCATTACCCTAGCCGGACGATATGGGGCAGATGAAAAGAAAGCGGAAGTGGCCGCTATTTTTCATGATTATGCGAAATTTCGACCAAAGGATGAAATGAAAGAAATTATTGTCGCCCAGCGATTCCCGCGGGATTTGCTCGAATTTAATACAGAATTGTGGCATGCCCCTGTTGGAGCTTACCTGGTGGAGAAAGAAGCCGGCATTACCGATCGTGAAGTATTGAATGCCATTCGCTACCACACCTCGGGCAGGGCCAACATGACCTTGCTGGAAAAAGTAATCTATTTAGCTGATTATATTGAACCTGGAAGACATTTTCCCGGAGTCGATGAAGTAAGAGAAATGGCCAAGGAAAACTTAGATCGAGCCTTAATTAAAGCGGTTCAAAATACCATTCTATTTTTAATGAAAAAGAATCAAACTGTATATCCTGAAACGGTTTTTACTTACAATGACCTTATTAACAAATTGGAGGATTGATGAATGGATAATCAAGAACTTTTAAAAATTGCCGTTAAAGCGGCAGACGATAAACGGGCTGAAGACATTCTTGCCCTTAATATGAAAGGAATTTCCTTAATTGCGGATTACTTTATCATTTGCCATGGAAATTCAGATAAACAGGTACAGGCGATTGCAAGAGAAATGAAAGAAAAAGCGCAGGAAAAGGGCTATGATGTTAAAAGAATCGAGGGTTTTGATGAAGCAAGATGGGTTTTAATTGATTTAGGTGATGTAGTTGCCCATGTTTTCCATCGTGAAGAAAGAAGCTATTACAATTTAGAACGGTTATGGGGCGATGCACCTATTGAAGATATCCACAGTGAGCTGAATTCATGAGTTATGAACAGTTTGCCTATTTGTATGATGAGCTGATGAAGGATGCTCCATATGATGAGTGGGTACAGTTTGTCAAAGAAATACTTGTGAAATATGACATCAAAGGAGCCCCGCGCCTGCTAGATTTAGCCTGCGGCACTGGTGAACTCTCCGTCCGTTTTGCGAAAGAAGGATTCCAAGTATCCGGAGTTGATTTGTCAGAAGATATGCTGGCTGTAGCACAAGCAAAGGCTGAGGATGAAGGCATCAGAATTCCTTTTTTCCTGCAAAATATGGTTGATTTGGAGGGTCAGGGACAATTTGATGTCATCGGTATTTTTTGTGATTCATTAAACTACCTGCGAACAGATGAAGAAATTATCGCCACTTTTTCGAATGTTATTGAACATTTGGATGATAATGGGATTTTTATTTTTGATGTTCATTCTATCTATAAAATCACTCAGGTTTTCATCAACCAAACTTTTTCTTTAAATGAGGAAGATGTCTCTTATATTTGGAATAGCTTTCCTGGTGAACATCCTAATAGTGTCGAACATGACTTAAGCTTTTTTGTTTTGGATGAACGGACAGGAAAGTATGACCGGGTTGATGAACTTCATTTCCAGCGGACATATCCTATACAGCAATATATAAACTGGCTGGAGGCTGCCGGCTTTGAGGTGCTGGAGGTTGCCGCGGATTTCGAACATACAGGACCGCAAACACATTCAGAACGAATCTTTTTTGTTGCTAAGAGAAAATAAAAAGCCTTCTCCATTAAAGGGCGCGATTATACAATAGCACTTTGAATTAGAAAACTTCATATTTTTATATGCTGTGAAGTATTTTAAATCAAAAAGTAAACAACTTTATTTTAACCCCGTCCTAAAATCAGAACGGGGTTATGAGTGTTTGATGTTTTAAAATTAAATAACTTTATTGTCACTTTACACTAATACCAAATAGTTACTGCTTTCTTATAGGCGTCACTATTTGGGATTGCGTGTATGCCCTGAGCTTGTGCTCTACGCGGGTCTAAGTCATAAATCATTGGCGTATAACATGAGGTTTGCCCCTTGTTAACGACTCCATTTCCTTCAGAACTATCACACGTATAGGCTTTGCCGTCTGTCTCTCGAACGATTCTAGCGTCTGCTTCGTGATTATATATTGCGGGTTGGGTGATTGTAACTTTAGCCCATGCAGTTTTACATGTAGTACTGAATTTCAATTCTACATATGAAACAGAATCAATCCATTTTTTGTCCTTTGTTACAGCTGAGTTTGCACAACCATTGTAATAAGGACTTTTACCATCATACGAATGAGATTCCGCATATACCTGATTATTCCAAAGTCCAAAAGTAACGATTATAGCCGACAAAATCATTATCATTGACTGAGTCATCCGATTAAGTTTTATTTTCAAGAAATCATTCCTTTCTTTACTCATAAGTCAATTAAAATATATATCCTTTAATACCAATCTGTTTCGCCTCTTGTATATGGCCAGAATCCAACCGCCTTCGATTTACGAGGATCTAAATCATATACCATTGGTGTATAACATGAGGTTTGCCCTATATTAATCTCTCCATTACCTCCAGTGGATCCACAATGATATTGCTTATTATCGGTGTTTCGCACAACTAATGCGGTAGCCTCCCCATTCGATTTGGCTGGTCTACTTAAAGTGATCTTTGCCCACGCAGTTTTGCATTTCGTACTAAATTTTAACTCTAAATTGGCATAAGAACCGTCTGGATTATTAATTCTCAAACTCTTTTTCGTCACACCGCTAGCAGCACAATCATCATAATAAGGACTTTTGCCATCATAGTTGTGTGTTTCTGCATAGACCTTGGTGTTAGAGAAACTAAAGGTACCAAAAAGAACAAAAAAAGCAACAAAAGTCAATGAAATACACGACACTCTTCTTTTCAATGCTTTCACCAAAAAACACCTCTTTCAAAAAATTTGAAATCCTCTGTCATATTACATCATTTGGAAATTATTGTTAAGTGATTTTAGCCCCAATTTACTTTACGTTCTATAATAAGACCCCTGTCACTAAAGAACCATTTATATGAGAATTAGCCTTCAATAATTGGAATAAGGCTTATTGAGCTGGCAGGGAAAATGTAACATAGTTTGTGAGAATTCGTATATAATTACATAAATATAATAGTTGAAGGAGGAAATATATGGCGCAAACATCAAGCACTATTCCTGGAGCCGCAGTGCGCGACACGGCATCTGGCGTATTTTTCATGGCGTTTTTCGGTACTCTGTGGGCGTACACGGGAGTTATGGGATTACATGGCTGGGGTGTTCCATTGTTGTTAGTTGCTGCTGTTGTCATAGGTATAGCACTGTTCTTCGGCGGTGTTTTATTAATACGTGCATCGCGAGAATTAAAGAATCAGGTTTCAAAAGCAGATTTAAAGCGCGGGAAGAGTACGAGGTTCTGGTTTAACATTATTTTCGCGGCAGAGGGTTTGGCTATAGTAATCACTATCCCTGTATGTAACGCTACTCGTCATTCTGAACTTATACCTCTCATAATAGCTATTATTGTCGGTGTTCATTTTCTCCCATTAGCCCATCTTTTCCAGGTCAGGCTCTATTATTTTACAGGTATACTGCTTTGTTTACTCGCAATTATTACATTGCTGTTTGTACCTGAGAAGGTCACGCTGGGGGAATATCAAATAAATGCATTTATGTCTGTAGTAGGCCTTGGCTCTGCCCTGATTTTGTGGGGAACTGGTTTGGCGATATTCCTATTGGGAAAAAGATTGCTAGGTGTTGACCAAAATAAACAGACAGATAGCCGCAATCAACGTTAAGTCGGTCAGACCAGCTCTTAACACTCGACTTTATTGCGCAAACCGGAGCATTTGTGATGAAGAAAGCCCAATTTCTCGTTTGTAAACACTGAGAAATTGGGCTTTTAATAATCATGTTATTTATAAAATATCTTGACTTTTAATAAAGTTTAAAAAGATGGTTTTTTTTTTGAAAAAAGTTGCAGGAATTTGTAAAAGAAACTCGAATTATTGATTAGAGAATTGAATCTCAACCTTATCCAAATCCTCTTTGAACTTTGCATGCGTCGCTTGAAATATGTGTTCAAATACATCCCCAAGCTCATTATCAAGCACTTTAATTCCTTCGCCAGTTATGCCGCCCTTTACACTAACTTTTTCTTGTAATGACGGCAGGGTATAATGCCCTTGCTTTAATAATGCGCCAAGACCGACTATCATTTCACTTGCAAAGATAGTTGCTGTCTCATTATCGATTTCAGTCTCTTTTACTGCCGCTTGTATGAAACTCTGAAGAAGATAGCTGAAGAACGCTGGTCCGCAGCTAACGATATCAGAGGCAACCCTCGTTATTTTTTCATCGATACAAACTGGCACAGATATCTTCGAAATTAATTTCTCTACTTTTGTCTTCCAAAGGCCACTGCAGTTTTCCCCATAGGTAATCAATGACACCCCGGCTAACGCACGATTGGTGATGCTTGGGATTACCCGGACTATTGAACAAGATACCTTTTTTTCAATTTGGCTTGTACTGACAGGACTCGTTATCGAAATGAGACATTTTTCAGGACTTAAGTGTGGATGGATCTTATCCAACATTTTATATATGTCTAATGGTTTCACACAAAGAAATAACAAATCGGATTGAGCCGCTACTTCTTCCGCATTTGCCCCAACCCTAATTTTCTTATATTTATCTTTAAGCAGTATGGCTTTTGATTTTGTTCTGTTTGTAATAATCATTGAAGAAGGGGAAATGGCTTTTCCATCAATCAAAGCCTCAACCAACATTGTCCCCATATTACCGGTACCTATGATACCTATATTCATTTTTCCGACCCTCCTTCGCATGCAATATTCTTTTATAACCATATGAAAATCGGAAATAAAATATACCTTTAGAAAGGATGGATTCTCTTGAAAGACTGGTTGATTGAACATAAGTTTATAGTTATTGCTGTTGTTTTTATTGTTTTTGGCGGCTCTTATTATTTTTATGTTAATGATAAAGAAGAGCCTGCCCCAATGAATTCAATTATTGGTGAAAATAAGCTTCAAGCTGAAGGAGTGGAAACAGAAAATAAAAAACAACCGAATCAAGCTGCTGCCGTGCCAGAAAAAATCATGGTGGATGTGAAGGGACAGGTAAAACTGCCCGGGGTATATCAATCAAATACAGGTGAACGTGTAATTGATGTCATTGGCCGAGCGGGAGGCTTAACGGATCAAGCGGACCAAACTCAAGTAAATTTTGCCGAACATGTACAGGATGAAATGGTGATATACATACCTGCGAAGGGGGAGGTAGGTGTCACTACACAAGGCCAATTGGGAGGAAGCATGACGCCATCTGGCGGGACTAGTCAGAATCAAGGAAAAATAAATATAAATAAAGCGAATGAGCAGGAGTTACAAAACCTTCCCGGTATTGGTCCGGCCAAAGCTGCGGCTATTATAGAATATCGGAATGCAAGCGGCCCATTTAAAGTGGTTGAAGATTTAAAAAGCATAAGCGGCATCGGAGAAAAGACGTTTGAGAAATTAAAAGATTTGATTGTGGTGAATTGAATCTTTCATTGACCAAAATGGACAAACACCAGTAAACTTAAAAGAAAAGTATTTTCAAGGGAGTGGGATAAATGGAGCGAATTTCTTGGGATCAATATTTTATGGCACAAAGCCATTTGCTCGCACTAAGAAGCACCTGTACACGTTTGACAGTAGGGGCTACCATTGTTAGAGATAAGCGTATCATTGCCGGAGGATACAATGGCTCCATTGCCGGTGGCGACCATTGTATTGATAAGGGATGCTATGTGATCGATCATCATTGTGTAAGGACCATCCACGCTGAAATGAATGCACTGTTGCAATGTGCAAAGTTTGGGGTGCCAACAGCCGAAGCTGAAATTTATGTTACTCATTTTCCTTGCCTTCAATGCTGTAAAGCGATTATCCAGGCTGGCATAAAAACTGTCTATTACGCGGAGGATTATAAAAATCATCCATATGCGCTGGAACTTTTTGAGCAGGCAAAAATAAAAGTTGAAAAGGTTGAATTGACGGAACAAGTAATTGATTTCCGTAAAATTAGCCAATAAATATTCCACTGAAAGACGCCGGTGTATTCCGGCGTTTGCCAAACTTCGAATTAGCCTCTAATAAACTAAAACCACAAAATGGAGAAAAAAATGAATGGAAAATATGTTTATTTTGCTCTTGCCGCATTATTAGGTGTTCTATGTGCTATTGTTACGTTTCTCCCATTTTTTCTTTTAACAATTATTTATCTTTATGTTTTAAGTAAATATAAACGATTCCGGAATGCCCAAATATATTTGGTTATAATTATATTCGCGACCTTTTTCCTTGTAGGAGGGCTGTCTGAAACAAAAAATAAATCTGTCATCCCTGAATCAAATACAAAATTTATGATCGAATATAGCCAAGATCCGAAAATTGACGGTGATTTACTCCAGGTGCTGGCAATCGATAAACAATTCAAAGAAAAGCTCCTTATCCGTTACAAAATCAAATCCGAAATAGAAAAAGATAGATTAAAGAATAAAAGCTTTTATCGTTGTTTATGCATGGTATCAGGCACCTTGAAAAAACCATCGGTTGCCAAAAATCCAAATGGTTTTGATTATCGAAATTATCTAGCCTCAAAGGAAATTTATTGGATTGTTGAAATACAGGATAACCCACTTCAACATTGTTCCACATTGAAACCCTCGCCACTAGTGTTGATTAAACAACTTCGTTTTTCTGGTATTCGCTATCTTGAAAAAAATTTCCCTCCTGAAATGGCTTCACTATCTGCTGCTTTAATTTTTGGTGACAGAAGTATGCTTAATCCTGAGTTACTTGGAGATTATCAAAAAACCGGGATTGTCCATTTATTAGCCATTTCCGGCCTGCATGTTTCCTTGTTAATTGGAATGGTTTTTTATATTGGGGTTCGATGCGGGCTTACGAGACAATTCATGACGAATTTTCTTTTGATTTTGCTGCCTATTTATGTCATCCTTACGTGCGGTTCACCATCAGTTATCCGGGCGGCATTAATGATTTTCCTTGTCTTAATCACAGTAAAATGGAACTGTCATGTAAAGCTTTTACTGCTTGATACCATTAGCTTGGCGTTTATCCTCTTTTTATTTATTTCTCCTTTGGTGCTTTTTGATGTGGGCTTTCAGCTTTCCTTTTCCGTCAGCTTTGCTATAATTCTGTCTGCTCCATATATACTAAAAGGATATCAGGATAATGGAATACGGATGTTGATTACATCAGTGACGGCACAGCTTGCAGCACTGCCATTATTGCTTTATCATTTTTTCGAAGTATCGATGATTGGTATTCTAGCCAATTTATTATATATCCCGCTTTTTTCATTTGTCTATCTCCCAGGATTATATGTATTGTTTTTTATTCAACTTCTATTTGGGAAAACCCCTCAAATCCTTAATGATCTTTTATTAAAGATCATTAAATTTTCCAATCACCTCATCGAGTTTTTAGCTGATTTTTCATTTGCGCGTTTTATTCCTGGAAAACCTAACATGATTATGTTGATCATCTACCTTTTTCTTATTGTTTCAATTTTTATCATTTGGGAGGTTAGGGCATATTCGAAAAAAAGATTTCATCTGCTTGTATTGGCTGTCACGCTGTTTACCTTTCAAGCTTGTTGGAATTGGTTGAACCCGTACGGTGAAGTGACAATGATTGATGTCGGACAAGGCGATAGTATATTGATTCATCTTCCACATGGAAAAGGTAACTATCTCGTCGATACGGGAGGGACGATTGGCTTTACTGAAGAAAAGTGGAAAGAGCGCACGAAACCGTTTGAGGTTGGTCGGGATGTGGTTGTTCCATACTTAAAAGGAAAAGGAATTAACCGGATTGATAAACTCATCCTTACACATGGGGATATGGATCATATTGGCGGGGCTTTATCGATTTTAACTGAGTTTGAAGTGAAGCAAATTCTATTGCCTTCCGTTACAGAACCATCTGAAACAGAACTGGCTATCATTCAGGTGGCAGAGAAACAAGGTATTCCTGTCATAAAAGTGTCAGCGGGAGATCAATGGAAAAGGAATGAAAGTGAATTTTTTATCCTCTCGCCTGAAAAGAATTTTACCGGCGAACGTAATAGCGGGTCGATTGCTTTTATTGCCCATATAGGGGGAGTCAGTTGGTTTTTTGGCGGGGATCTTGATCAAGAAGGGGAGGATAAAATAAGAAAGAAATTCCCCAATTTGAAGATTGATGTTCTAAAGGCAGGTCATCATGGCAGCAAAACATCAAGTGCCGAGGGTTTCATCCAACAAATAAAACCCCGAGTAGCATTAATTTCGGCGGGTGAAAAAAATCACTTTGGACATCCCCATCAAGAAGTACTAAATCGGTTAAAAACCACAAATACCATCATTTATCGAACTGATTTACAAGGGGCCATTACCTTCCATTTTTATCGTGGAACAGGAACCTTTTCAACCTATTTACCATAGGATATAGCAATTCTAAAAAAAGAGACTGCATCTTAAGCAGCCTCTTTTATAAGACGTATGTAGCCGGTCATTATGAGCCGATTAGCTTAATGACTGTTGCGATAATAAACATTAAAGCAAAGAAACCGAAGGAAACCCCAAATCCTATTCCAGAATCAATCGCATCATTACGAGTACATTGCGGATTTTTTTCAAATTCGTTCACAGTCCACCCCTCCTATTTTCAAATTATAGTATAAGCTATTTGTCTGAAAAAATCCAGCACCCCTTTTACTGCTTCCTGTAATGACAAGAGTTGTCAAAATAGTTAGACTCACTAAGGGCTACACTATGATTACAAGAGGAATTCCGCCTGGCAATAAGAGTTCCTAGGGCTTTCTTATTGCAGGCGTTCATTATAGATCGGGAATTGGCACTTATTAGGCAGGTGCCAATTCTCATTAAGTACTTGTCAAATCGTCCAAGCTTCATTACGATAAGATGTGAGTGAAATGGAGGGGAGCGCTGGACATAATGGTTGTAGAAATTTGGCGGAAAATTAAACAAAAAGAATTTGCTCCTATTTATTTATTATATGGAACAGAAGCATTTTTAATCAATGAAACGAAACAATTACTGCTAAACCATATATTAGACGAAGAAGAGAAGGATTTTAATTTTTCCGCGTATGATTTAGAGGAAACACCTATTGATGTGGCATTAGAGGATGCCGAAACCTTCCCTTTTTTAGGGGAGCGAAAAGTTGTTTTTATACATAATCCGATTTTTTTAACTGCAGAAAAATCAAAAGAGAAAGTTGACCACAATTTAGCAAAATTTGAAGCATATCTGAAAGAACCGGCTCCATATACGGTGATGGTTATTTCAGCACCGTATGAAAAATTAGACGAACGAAAAAAAATTACCAAGGAGTTGAAAAAAAATGCTGAATTGGTTGAGGCAAAAAAATTAAACGAACATGAATTAAAGAATTGGGTAAAGGAACGAGCAAAAAGCATTGGGATTGAATTTGAATCAAATGCGATAGACCAATTGCTTGCACTCGTGGGCACAAATCTGTTTATGATCGCCAGTGAAGTCGATAAATTGGCATTATATGCTGCCGAGCAAAAGCGGGTGGATGTTCACTTAGTTGATAAGCTGGTGGCTAGGTCACTTGAACAAAATATTTTTACCCTGATTGAAAAAGTAGTGCAGCGAAGGCTCGATGAGGCGCTACGTATCTATTATGATTTATTAAAGCAAAATGAAGAACCAATTAAAATTTTGGCTTTGCTGGCAGGGCAATTTAGACTTATCTATCAAGTGAAGGAGCTTTCAAGAAGAGGCTATGGACAGCAGCAAATTGCCAGTTACTTGAAAACGCACCCGTTCCGGGTCAAGCTTGCACTCGGACAGGCCAATAAATTTACTGATGAAGAATTATCCCACCTAATGGTGCTCTTAGCCGAGGCAGACTATCAGATGAAAACTGGCGGAATGAATAAATCATTACTGATTGAGATGTTATTGTTCCAGTTGAAAAAATAAAAAAACGATTCCCTTCAAGGGAATCGTTTTTTTATACGCTTATTTTAATTGTCCAGCTCCAGCGCACAGCGTCTAGTGTACTTCACACTTCTCCCTACGATAAGTCAACAACGGATCGCTATAGCTCTCCGAGTTTCCTTTATCTCAGTCGAAGCGCTCTAGTACATACGCCGCTAAACGTGCGCTTCCGCTTTTCTTATAGAGCGTTTGATTTCTTCATTAGACGGGATTTTTTACGAGCAGCAGCATTTTTGTGGATAAGACCTTTTGCAGCAGCCTTGTCTAATTTACTTGCAGCAGCAACTAATGCTTCTTTTGCAGCAGCAGCGTCATTAACTGTAACAGCAGCTTCTACTTTCTTAACAGCTGTACGCATTGCAGATTTAGCAGTTGTATTTTGAGCATTTTTAGCTTCAGTTGTTTTAACACGCTTAATAGCAGATTTAATGTTAGGCATTCCATTCACCTCCTACAAAGAATCGAGACTATATGAACTCGACTATACATTCATCCATAATAATTCAGAACAAGAAGTATTTTATCAAACAGGAGCCTATATTGCAATACTTGTTTCTAATTTGCATGTTTTAAGTGGAAAGGGGAAAAAATAGGTAATAGTTTCTATTTACATCGTTGGGAGTGAATGAAAATGGATGAGTCGATTGACTTAAGTAAGTACTCCGTTCGAACAGATTTGGCAATTGAAGCAAGGGAAATGGTGCTTGCCGGAAGGTCTGTCGGACAAGAAGAAAACCTTTCACAAATTGAAGGGGTCATTATTAAGGAAAAAGATGTTGACGATATAAAAATCTCATTGGTTGAAGTAACGAAACAAGGTGAACAGCAGCTGGGTAAAAAAGCTGGCCGATATTTAACGATAGAGGTTCAAGGAATCAGGCAGCAAAACACCGAGGTACAGCAAAAGGTAGAAGAGATTTTTGCCAGGGAATTTGCATATTTTTTGGAAGGCTCTGGCATAAAGAAAACAAATTCGTGTCTTGTTGTAGGGCTGGGAAATTGGAATGTTACTCCAGATGCATTAGGACCAATGGTTTGTGAAAATCTTTTAATTACACGCCATCTTTTTCAGCTTCAGCCAGAAAATGTAGAAGAAGGTTATCGTTCAGTTAGTGCCCTGTCACCAGGGGTTATGGGGCTGACAGGGATTGAAACAAGCGATATCATTTTTGGGATTGTCGAAAAAACAAAACCTGATTTTGTGATTGCCATCGATGCATTAGCGTCACGGTCGATTGAAAGGGTCAATTCCACTATACAAATTTCCGATACAGGTATTCACCCTGGTTCGGGAGTTGGGAATAAAAGAAAGGAACTTAGTAAGGAAACCTTAGGGATACCTGTTATTGCGATTGGAGTCCCAACTGTTGTAGACGCTGTCTCGATTACAAGTGATACGATTGATTTTATCCTAAAGCATTTTGGAAAGGAACTGAAGGAAGGAAATCGTCCTTCCAGAGCACTTGCACCAGCAGGTATGAGCTTTGGTGAAAAGAGAAAGTTGACCGACGAGGATTTACCAGAAGAAGAGCACCGGAAGACATTTCTTGGTATGATTGGCACTTTACCCGATGAGGAGAAAAGAAAGCTAATTTATGAGGTGTTGTCTCCAATTGGACATAATTTAATGGTCACGCCAAAGGAAGTGGATGTCTTCATCGAAGATATGGCAAACCTAATTGCGAACGGGTTGAATGCCTCGCTCCACAGTCAAGTCGACCAAGGAAATGCCGGATACTATACAAAATAATATCTAAAAGGGAGCCAGCTTTTTTAAGCAAAGGCTCTCTTTTAATTCCACCAATTAATTAGTTCTATCAATTCTAGTAATGTCATAAGATTTACTAGAATCGTTAATGCGAGGTGGAACCATGAAAAATGCTAGAACTTCTGGTATGTTTTTGATTGTCCAAGGGACAAGCCTACTTAAAATTTTCGCTGCTCTTTCATTATTTTTGATCCTGGTCTTTTCTATTAGCGGGCTCTTAACCTCGTTGAAGCCACAATATAGAATTATGTCTTCTTCCGTGAATCAAGCTGCTACGAATGTTAATGGGGAATTGCTTTTTCAATTAATGGGCTGGGAAAATCATCATTTTTTAAAGGTGGAGAATAATTGGGCTTCGACCCCAAAGCTGACCAGTTTAGTGTTTAAACTATCAAGTAATATTAATCTGAATGATCCCCGAAGTCTCCTTGGCAGAGAGCTTCCCGGTTTCTATCAATTCGATGGAAAAATTCTTGTTGCTGGTGATGGCACAAATTATACGAATATGCCGATTGAGTCATCACCGCCGATAGAAATCATGAAGGCTGAGCGCGAGGCAGCATTACAGAATTTAGAAGGTTTAGAAAAACCGTCGAATGAAAATCCATCACCATCTCCGGGACAAACAACAGGTGATCGAAAAGTTGTATACGTTTATTTCACCCATAATCGGGAATCCTATTTACCATATCTGAAAGGTGTCACGGATCCGGATTTGGCCTATCATTCTCAAATTAACGTCACTAAAATTGGTGATCAGCTAAAAACAAGCTTAGAAGATAGGGGAATCGGTACTTCTATAAATAAAACGGATGTCGAGGCAAACTTAAAGAAAAAAGGGTTAAATTTCGCAAGGTCATACCAAGAATCCAGGTTATTGGTACAAGAAGCTATGGCTTCAAACCGGGATTTACAATATTTAATCGATATTCATAGGGATTCACAACGAAAAGATAATACAACCACGACAATTAATGGAAAGTCATACGCTAAGTTAGCCTTTATCATCGGTGGGAAGAATCCGAATTATGAAAAGAATGCAAAACTTGCAACCGAGCTTCACAATCTTTTAGAAAAAAAATATAAAGGTATAAGTCGAGGTGTCATTGTGAAGCCTTCCGGAAACGCTGTCTATAACCAAAACCTCTCAGAAAATGCCATTTTAATCGAATTTGGCGGCGTTGATAATACGTTTGATGAATTAAACCGCTCAGCGGACGCCCTTGCCGATGTGTTTAGTGAATTTTACTGGCAGGCAGAAAAAGTGAATCAGGATGTGGATCAATCCACTGATAAACAATAGCAGTAAGGGAGCATTTCTATGAAAATGTTTATGGTAAAAAGCATATGCGTTGCGGCTCTCATGCTTATCTGTGTATTAACAGGAATGCAGCTGGCCAATAATGGGATTCATAAAATGAAGGGCTATGACGACCCGAATTTTCAAAATGCTGTCTCCATCCAAGAATCGGGCAATAATATAAGCGCATCCTTTCTTGGTAATGATATTTCCAGTCATGATATCGAGGCGAAAAAGAAGAAGCTTGAGGAAATAGGCGCGTTTAATTTCTTCTCTTCGATGGGAAAGAATATGTCAGATGGGATTTCTGGAGCCTTCGAAAAATTGATTAAGCTGATAACAGACTAAAAATTTAAGCGGTACCGCAGTGGTGCCGCTCATTTTTGTTCTTAGAAAAAATAACCGAATCTAGCTCCAGCTCCCTGCGACTAGTTTACTTTGCTAAACGGTGCTTCCGCTTTTTCATATTGAATCTTGATTTTCCTGCTGATATAATCAAAAATAGTGTACATGTGCGAGAATAGTAGGAGTGAACTACCATGAATAGAGAAGACAGATTGAAACGCCAAGAAAAAATAAGAAATTTTTCGATTATTGCCCATATCGATCATGGGAAATCAACATTGGCTGACCGTATTTTGGAAAAAACGAATGCATTAACATCTCGTGAAATGAAAGATCAGCTTTTAGATTCAATGGATCTTGAAAGAGAGCGCGGGATTACCATTAAGTTAAATGCTGTACAGTTAAAATATAAAGCGAAAGATGGAGAAGATTATATTTTTCATTTGATTGATACACCTGGGCACGTCGATTTTACGTATGAGGTATCAAGGAGTCTTGCCGCCTGCGAAGGGGCTATTTTAGTCGTAGATGCCGCGCAGGGAATTGAAGCACAAACACTAGCGAACGTTTACCTTGCCCTAGATAACGACCTTGAAATTTTACCTGTTATCAATAAAATCGATCTGCCAAGTGCTGAGCCTGAAAGGGTTCGCAATGAAATTGAAGAAGTTATTGGCTTAGATGCTTCAGAAGCGGTTTTAGCCTCTGCTAAAGCAGGGATCGGCATCGAAGAAATCCTTGAGCAAGTGGTAAAAACTGTTCCGGCTCCTACAGGAGACCCGGATGCCCCGTTAAAAGCGTTAATTTTCGACTCCTTATACGATGCTTACCGTGGGGTTGTTGCCTATATTCGTGTTGTTGAAGGATCAGTTAAAGTCGGCGACAAAATCAAAATGATGGCAACGGGAAAAGAGTTTGAAGTAAATGAAGTAGGTGTTTTTTCACCGAAAGCGACACTGCTTGACGAGTTAACCGTCGGTGACGTTGGCTTTCTGACAGCGTCTATTAAAAACGTTGGCGATACGCGTGTAGGGGATACGATCACAAATGCAAAAAATGGGGCTGAAGAGCCACTTCCAGGGTACCGAAAGCTGAATCCAATGGTCTATTGCGGACTATATCCGATCGATACGGCAAAATTCAATGACCTCCGTGAAGCACTTGAAAAGCTCCAATTAAACGATTCTGCATTACAATTTGAACCTGAAACATCCCAGGCGCTTGGCTTTGGTTTCCGTTGTGGATTCCTCGGACTGCTTCACATGGAGATAATCCAGGAGCGGATTGAACGCGAATTTAAAATTGATTTAATCACAACTGCACCAAGTGTAATTTATCATGTCCATTTAACGGACGGTTCAGAAATAAAAGTGGATAACCCGTCTAATTTGCCGGATCCTCAGAAAATTGATCGTGTCGAAGAGCCATATGTAAAAGCTACGATGATGGCACCGAATGATTATGTTGGCGCAATAATGGAGCTGTGCCAATTAAAGCGCGGCATCTTTATTGATATGCAATACCAAGGTGAAAATCGTGTCAGCATTGTCTATGAAATTCCATTGGCTGAAATTGTTTATGATTTCTTTGATCAGTTGAAATCAAGCACTAGAGGCTACGCTTCCTTTGATTATGAGCTCATTGGTTATAAACCATCCAGCCTTGTTAAAATGGATATATTATTAAACGCTGAAAAAGTCGATGCCTTAAGTTTCATTGTCCATAAGGACTTTGCCTATGATCGCGGAAAAGTAATTGTTGAGAAGCTGAAGGAGCTTATTCCTAGACAGCAGTTCGAGGTACCTGTCCAGGCAGCAATAGGACAAAAAATTGTCGCTCGTTCCACGATTAAAGCGATGCGTAAAAACGTATTAGCGAAATGTTATGGCGGGGATATCTCCCGTAAACGTAAATTATTAGAAAAACAAAAAGAAGGTAAGAAACGGATGAAACAAGTTGGTTCCGTTGAAGTACCGCAAGAAGCGTTTATGGCAGTATTAAAAATGGATGACAATAATTCAAAAAAATAATAACTAGGTGGGGTTTGGAATTGCCTGATATTAGGTGGTTCCTGCCTCTTTTTATTAGGAAGTGAAAAACATGATAAAAGCAGCATACCTTCATATCCCATTCTGTGAACATATTTGTCATTATTGTGATTTTAATAAAGTTTTTCTAAAGGGTCAGCCGGTTGATGATTATTTACAGGCACTTGATCAAGAGATGAAGGTGACACTTGAGCAATATCCGACGGATTCATTGCAAACCATTTTTGTCGGGGGAGGCACTCCCACTTCATTAAATCAACAACAACTGTTGTCGTTTTGTGAAAGTATGAACAGAAATTTGCCGAAGAGCAACACGTGCGAATTTACCTTTGAAGCCAATCCTGGTGATTTAACAAAAGAAAAATTACAAATATTAAAAGAGGCAGGGGTAAATCGAATTAGTCTTGGTGTTCAAACCTTTAATGAGGATTTACTAAAAAAAATTGGCCGCGTTCATCAAGCAAGAGATGTATATCAAACAATTGAAAACGCCAAAACAGTAGGATTTGAAAATATCAGTATCGATCTTATTTTCAGTTTGCCAACACAAACAGTTAATGACTTTAAAGAATCGTTAACAGAGGCATTTTCTCTCGATATACCTCATTTCTCGGCATACTCGTTAATCATTGAACCGAAAACGGTTTTTTATAACTTATTGAAAAAAGGCAAGCTTCCTACCCCTGGTGAAGATATCGAAGCGACCATGTATGAAATATTGATGGGGGAAATGGAAAAACATGGATTCAACCAATACGAAATCAGCAATTTTTCAAAGGCGGGCTATGAAAGCAAGCATAACCTAACCTATTGGAATAATGAATATTATTATGGGTTTGGAGCGGGTGCGCATAGCTATGTGAATGGAATAAGACGATCAAATTCAGGGCCGTTGAAAAAATATATCGAACAAATAAACAGCGGCAAACTGCCCGTTTTTGAAGAACACCTAGTATCGAAAGCGGAACAAATGGAAGAAGAAATGTTCCTCGGATTACGGAAAACAGAAGGGGTCTCAATTTCCCATTTTATTAAGAAATTTAGTCTTGATCCGCAAAAGTTATTTAAGCATGAGCTAACAGATTTGATCTCTAAACAATGGATAGAAGTGAAGAATAATCATATATATTTAACTAAAAATGGCCGGTTTTTAGGAAATGAAGTTTTTCAATCATTTTTAGGAGTGTGTAATGATTGACACCATCCCCCTTTTTTTGATAATTTATTAGTATAATTAGCACTCGGTTACTATGAGTGCTAACAGAGGTGATGAATGTTGTTAACAGATCGTCAATTGTTAATTCTTCAAGTTATTGTTGATGACTTTATTCGATCTGCCCAACCAGTCGGCTCAAGAAGTTTGTCGAAAAAAGAGGAAATTTCCTTAAGCTCTGCCACAATTCGGAATGAAATGGCTGACCTTGAAGAGTTGGGGTTTATTGAAAAGACACATACCTCCTCAGGGCGTGTGCCGTCAGAAAAAGGTTATCGGTATTACGTGGACCATTTACTGTCGCCTCAGGATTTAAACCAGCAGGACATATCAATTATTCGCTCGATTTTTGCTGAGAAAATTTTTGAGTTTGAAAAAATCATTCAAAGGTCTGCTAAAATCTTATCGGAACTAACCAATTACACATCAATTGTTCTTGGACCAGCGGTTAGTATTAATAAGCTGAAAAAAATCCAAATCATACCTTTAAACAAAGAGACAGCGGTAGCTATTTTTGTTACTGATACTGGTCATGTTGAAAATCGGATGTTTTCATTACCTTCCTCTGTAGATGCAAGTGATTTAGAAATGACGGTAAATATTTTAAACGACCGGTTAGCAGGCGTTCCTTTAGAAAATCTAAATGATAAGATTTATAAGGAAGTGGCAATGCTTTTAAGGCAGCATATTCATAATTATGATCTAATGCTGCATACAATTGCAGATTCCTTGAAAATGCCAATACATGAAAAGCTCTTCTTTGGTGGAAAAACAAATATATTAAGTCAGCCGGAATTTCATGATATTTCAAAAATCCGTACCTTGCTGATGATGATTGACCAAGAGGAATGGATCTATAATTTAATTCGGAAAGATTCAGCAGGCATTCATGTTAAAATTGGCACGGAAAATAATATTACTGCAATGGACAATTGCAGCTTAATTACAGCTTCCTATTCGGTTGGTGCTGAAAAACTAGGTACTATTGCAATCCTTGGTCCTACGAGAATGGAATATTCACGTGTAATTAGCCTGCTTCAATTTTTAAGCAGGGATTTGACTGCGGTTTTAACGAAGCTGTATCAAAATAATTAGCACTGGTAATATTGAGTAAGGGTGAAATGCCTTTAAAGTTTCACCCCTTTTTCCATGGCTGATAGGAAAGTTTAACTTTCCTATCAGGCATAAGTGCAACTAAGCCTTTGTCTTCGCCTTACGGCTTGCCAATCGGCGAGTTTTCTTTAGATAAGACATGAATTTTCAAAAAATAAACAAATCCTTTAAGGGAGGTGAGTAAGTTGACGAATGAGAAAAATAATACAATAAATGAAGAAGTAGAAATCGAAGGTTCTGAGCAAGTTGAACTTACTGAAGAAAAAGCGGTTGAACCTGTTTTTGATGAACGGGAATCAACAGAAGAAATGGATGCCAATCCCATCGACGAACAGCTGCAAGAAATTCAACTGCTAAAAGGCAAGTTAGAAGAAGCAGATAATCGATATCTACGACTTCAAGCAGATTTTGATAATTTCCGCCGCCGTACTAGATTAGATCAAGAGGCGAACGAAAAATATAAAACACAAAAATTAATTACAGATTTACTGCCTTCATTAGATAATTTTGAAAGAGCCATGAATATAGAACCTGATAATGAACAAACAAAGTCTTTATTGCAAGGTATGGATATGGTGTACCGTAGTCTTTTAGATGCCTTGAAAAAAGAAGGTGTTGAACAAATTGAATCTGTAGGGAAAGAGTTTGATCCACACCAGCATCATGCCGTGATGCAAGGTGAGGATAAGAATTATGGATCCAATATTGTTACGGATGAATTTCAAAAGGGTTATCTATTAAAAGACCGAGTAATTCGCCCGGCGATGGTAAAAGTCAATCAATAAGTCTACATATTTTTTTTAGGAGGAAAAGGCAATGAGTAAAATAATTGGTATTGACCTTGGAACAACAAACTCTTGTGTGTCTGTACTAGAAGGCGGAGAGCCAAAAGTAATTCCTAACCCAGAAGGAAATCGCACAACTCCATCCGTTATTGCATTCAAAAATGGAGAACGTCAAGTTGGGGAAGTGGCAAAACGCCAAGCGATTACAAATCCAAATACCATTATGTCGATTAAACGCCATATGGGTACAAATTATAAAGAGAATATTGAAGGCAAGGATTATACTCCACAAGAACTTTCTGCCATCATTCTTCAATATTTAAAATCCTATGCTGAGGATTATCTTGGCGAGCCAGTAACAAAAGCAGTTATTACTGTACCAGCTTACTTTAATGATGCAGAACGTCAAGCAACAAAGGATGCTGGTAGAATTGCTGGTCTTGAAGTTGAACGAATCATCAATGAGCCTACTGCAGCCGCGCTTGCTTACGGTTTAGATAAAACGGATCAAGATCAAACGATTCTCGTTTATGACCTTGGAGGCGGTACATTTGACGTCTCTATTCTTGAACTTGGTGACGGCGTATTCGAAGTAAAATCAACTGCAGGTGATAATCGCCTTGGCGGAGATGATTTTGACCAAGTAATTATTGATTATTTAGTTGACCAATTCAAAAAAGAAAATGGCATTGACCTTGCTCAAGATAAAATGGCTTTACAGCGCTTAAAGGATGCTGCTGAAAAAGCGAAAAAAGATTTGTCTGGTGTGACTTCAACTCAAATTTCATTGCCATTCATCACTGCTGGTGCTGCTGGTCCGCTTCATCTTGAAGTAACTATGTCTAGAGCAAAATTTGATGAACTATCTGCACAGCTTGTGGAACGGACAATGGGTCCAACTCGTCAAGCGTTAAGTGATGCCGGGTTATCACCATCACAAATCGATAAAGTTATCCTTGTTGGTGGCTCAACACGTATTCCTGCCGTTCAAGAAGCGATTAAAAAGGCAACAGGCCAAGAGCCGCATCGCGGCGTTAACCCAGATGAGGTTGTAGCAATGGGTGCTGCTATTCAAGGCGGAGTTATTACTGGTGATGTTAAGGATGTCGTACTACTTGACGTAACTCCATTATCACTTGGTATTGAAACAATGGGCGGTGTATTTACCAAGTTAATTGACCGAAATACAACTATCCCAACTTCTAAGTCGCAGGTATTCTCAACTGCTGCAGATAGTCAAACTGCAGTTGATATCCATGTCCTTCAAGGGGAACGTCCAATGGCAGCAAATAACAAAACATTAGGACGCTTCCAATTAACGGATATTCCACCGGCACCACGTGGAATTCCACAAATTGAAGTAAGCTTTGATATTGATAAAAACGGTATCGTTAATGTCCGTGCTAAAGACCTTGGTACTAATAAGGAACAACAAATTACAATTAAGTCATCAACAGGTCTCTCTGATGAAGAAATTCAAAAAATGGTAAAAGAAGCGGAAGAAAACGCTGAAGCGGATAAGCAGCGTAAGGAAGAAGTGGAGCTTCGCAATGAAGCAGACCAACTTGTCTTTACAACAGAAAAAACGTTAAAAGACCTTGAAGGTAAGGTGGATGCAGCTGAGGTTGCAAACGCAAATGATGCGAAAGATGCATTAAAACAAGCGATTGAGAAAAATGACCTTAACGAAATTCGTGTTAAAAAGGATGCATTACAAGAAATCGTTCAGGCTTTAACTATGAAGCTTTATGAACAAGCTGCACAAGCACAGCAAGCTGGGCAAGGCGGTCAAGAGGGCGGTAATACAGCTGCTAAAGATGACAATGTCGTTGATGCAGAATTTGAAGAAGTTAAAGACGATAAATAATAGGCTGTGAAAAATAAAGAAAAAGCCAAAGTCAGTTTAGCTGCTTTGGCTTTTTTATTGCAATAGCACCAATATCGGTGTTAGAATAATTTTTATGTGACAGATTCGGGAGTGGTAATCATGAGTAAACGAGATTACTATGAAGTGCTTGGTGTTAGTAAGGGCGCTTCAAAGGATGAAATAAAAAAAGCTTATCGTAAGCTCTCCAAACAATATCATCCAGATATTAATAAAGAGCCGGATGCAGCTGATAAATTTAAGGAAATTGCTGAAGCTTATGAAGTGTTAAGCGATGATCAAAAAAAGGCTCATTATGACCAATTCGGCCATACCGATCCGAACCAAGGCTTTGGGGGATTTGGCGGTGGAGCTGATTTTGGGGGCGGCTTTGGCGGCTTCGAAGATATCTTTAATACTTTCTTTGGCAGTGGCGGCTCTAGAAGACGTGATCCAAATGCGCCAAGACAAGGTGCCGACTTACAGTATACTATGACTGTTTCTTTTGAAGAAGCAGCATTTGGAAAAGAAACAGATATTGAAATTCCACGTGAAGAAACATGCAGTACATGCAGTGGATCCGGTGCAAAGCCTGGAACGAAACCGGAGACGTGTCAGCATTGTCAAGGAACAGGGCAGTTAAATGTGGAACAAAATACCCCATTTGGAAGAATTGTTAATCGTCGTACATGCCATCACTGTAATGGCACGGGGAAAGAAATTAAACATAAATGTTCTACCTGCGGCGGTAAAGGAAAAGTGCAAAAGCGTAAGAAAATTCATGTTAAAATTCCTGCAGGCATTGATGATGGGCAACAGCTTCGCATCGCTGGCCAAGGGGAACCAGGATTTAATGGCGGACCGGCTGGAGACCTTTATGTTGTTTTCCAAGTACGCCCGCATGAGTTCTTTGAAAGAGATGGCGATGATATTTATTGTGAAATGCCAATCACCTTTGTTCAAGCATCATTGGGTGATGAAATTGAGGTACCTTCTTTAAACGGAAAAGTAAAGCTTAAAATCCCGGCAGGTACACAAACGGGTAAAAAGTTCCGTTTAAAAGGAAAAGGGATTCCGAATGTGCGTGGATATGGCGTAGGTGATCAGTACATTATCGTCCGGATTATCACACCTACAAAACTTTCAGACAAACAAAAGCAGCTTCTCAGAGAATTTGCAGAGCTTAGCGGCTCATCTCCTATTGGTGAACATGAAGAAAGTTTTTTCTCAAAAGTAAAACGTGCTTTTAAAAGCGAGTAAAGATTGGAGTTGGTAGAATGAAGTGGTCAGAAATTAGTATCCACACAACAAATGAGGCGATCGAACCTATTTCACATATATTGCATGAAGCTGGGGCGAGCGGTGTAGTAATTGAAGATCCATTTGAATTGACAAAGGAAAGGGAAGATCAATTCGGAGAAATCTACCAACTCAATCCAGATGATTATCCGGAGGAAGGCGTTATTGTAAAAGCCTACCTGCCTGTTAACAGTTTCTTAGGAGAGACCGTTGAAGCTATTAAGGAATCAATCAATAACCTCATTATTTATGATATTGATTTGGGATTAAATAAAGTAACGATTAGCGAAGTGAACGAAGAAGAGTGGGCAACCGCTTGGAAGAAATATTATAACCCCGTTAAAATTTCTGAAAAATTCACGATTGTCCCTACTTGGGAGATGTATGAACCTGTTAGCAGTGATGAATTGATCATTGAATTAGACCCTGGTATGGCGTTTGGTACGGGGACACATCCAACAACCGTCATGTGTATCCAAGCCCTTGAAAGAACGGTTCGTCCCGGTGACAGGGTAATTGATGTCGGTACTGGGTCAGGAGTATTAAGCATTGCCGCTGCACAACTAGGTGCAGAAGATGTAAGAGCATATGATCTGGATGAAGTAGCTGTAACAACTGCAAAGCTGAATATTAAGCTAAATAAAGTAAGTAAAACCGTAGCTATTTCCCAAAACAATCTTTTAAATGGTGTAGAGGATAACTCTGCTGATGTGATTGTCGCTAATATTTTAGCGGAAGTTATATTACGATTTACTAACGATGTTGCCCGAGTGGTAAAGCCAGGCGGAGCGTTCATCGCATCTGGAATTATTCAGCAAAAGAAAGATCTAGTTAAAGAAGCACTTGTCGCAGCAGGCTTCAGCATTTCTGAAACCATTCTAATGGAAGATTGGGTTGCGATTATTGCCAGAAGGTTATAATGTTGGACAAAAGGGGTGTTTTGGACCCCTTTTTATTTTTCTTTCTTTCAATATTGCCTTATCTTTTGTAAAATAAAGAGTAAAATGTTTTAGAGAGGGTGCAAAAGTGTGCAACGCTACTTTGTTAAACAACGAGCAAATGATGATCGTTTTTTCATTGATGAAGAAGACCGCCATCATATTGTGAAGGTTATGCGCATGCAAATAGGTGATCAAATTTTTTGCGTTGATCCAGATGGAAAACAGGCTGTTTGCAGGCTTGCAGAAATTACCGATTCAAGTGTCGTTGCAGACGTTGTACAATGGAAAGATGAGGTTTCAGAGCTTCCGATTTCCATTACGATTGCAAGCGGTCTGCCTAAAGGGGACAAGTTGGAATGGATTATCCAAAAAGGAACAGAACTAGGCGCACATCAGTTTCTTCCATTTTCTGCTGCTCGGTCAGTCGTTAAATGGGATGAAAAAAAAGCGGCCAAGAAAATAGATAGATGGCAAAAAATTGCTAAAGAAGCTGCTGAACAATCCCATCGTGCATTTATGCCTGAAATCGTAAGTCCGATGAGTTTTAAATCAATGCTAGCCAAAAGTAAGGATTTTCATTATAAATTAGCTGCATTTGAGGAGGAAAGCAGAAACGGTGAAATCTCCGTTTTTTCTTCAACCCTCCAACAAATGAAAAAAGGTGAGTCCCTCTTCTTGGTATTTGGACCAGAAGGCGGCTTAGCCGAAGGAGAAATTCAGCTATTAAAAGAAAATGGGTTTGGTCTATGCGGATTAGGCCCGCGAATTTTAAGAACGGAAACGGCCCCATTGTATTCACTTGCGGCTATTTCTTATCATTTTGAACTATTGAGGTGAGTTTACAAATGGCAACAGTCGCGTTTCATACACTTGGATGTAAGGTGAACCATTATGAAACAGAAGCCATCTGGCAGTTGTTTAAACAGGAAGGCTATGAACGGGTTGAGTTTGAATCGAATTCCGATGTATATATTATCAATACATGTACAGTTACGAATACTGGGGATAAAAAAAGCCGTCAGGTGATCCGACGGGCTGTCAGGAAAAATCCTGATGCCGTTATTTGTGTCACTGGGTGTTATGCGCAAACATCACCTGCCGAAATAATGGCCATTCCTGGTGTTGATATTGTAGTGGGAACGCAGGATCGTGTAAAAATGCTCGGCTACATTGAACAATATAAAGCGGAACGCCAGCCGATAAATGGTGTGGGGAATATCATGAAAAACCGCGTTTATGAAGAGCTTGATGTTCCTTCCTTTACCGATAGAACACGTGCCTCTTTAAAAATCCAGGAGGGCTGCAATAATTTCTGTACCTTCTGTATTATTCCATGGGCACGCGGCCTTATGAGATCGCGTGATCCAAAAGAAGTTATCCATCAAGCACAGCAGCTCGTAGATGCGGGATACAAGGAAATCGTGTTAACTGGTATTCATACTGGCGGTTATGGAGAAGACATGAAGGATTATAATTTAGCGATGCTCCTCCGAGATTTAGAAGCAAATGTAAAAGGTTTGGAACGCCTGCGCATTTCCTCCATTGAAGCCAGCCAAATAACTGATGAAGTAATTGAGGTTATTAGACATTCCAATATCGTTGTCCGTCATTTGCATATACCAATTCAATCCGGTTCTAATTCGGTTCTTAAAAGAATGCGCCGCAAATATACGATGGAATTCTTTGGAGAAAGACTTGATCGCCTAAAAGAAGTACTTCCAGGTCTTGCTGTTACCTCTGATGTAATTGTTGGATTCCCAGGAGAAACAGAAGAAGAGTTTATGGAAACGTATAATTTTATTAAAGACCATAAATTCTCTGAGCTCCATGTCTTCCCATATTCTAAGCGTACTGGTACACCAGCAGCAAGGATGGAAGATCAAGTGGATGAAGAAGTGAAAAATGAACGTGTTCATCGCTTAATTTCCCTTTCTGATCAGCTTGCAAAAGAATACGCATCACTGTTTGAAGGTGAAGTATTAGAAGTGATTCCTGAAGAGGAATACAAGGAAGATGCCAATTCCGGAAAATATGTTGGCTATACAGATAATTACTTAAAAGTAGTATTCCCAGCAACAGAAGAAATGGTTGGCAAAATTGTTAAAGTGAAAATTACAAAGGCAGGCTACCCGTACAATGAAGGCCAATTTGTTAGAGTTGTTGAGGATACGGAGTTAATTAAGGAAGAAGTTTTTACTAAAGAAGAAGCTGCTATATAAGGAAAAAGAACCTCGCGGGGGTTCTTTTTTATTTGGGCAAACTATTCCTCAGCAACAAGTTTCTTTCCATATTAAAGATTAAAAGGAGCAGTTACATGATTACTACAAATATTGCTGCGATGATTGACCACACCTTACTAAAGCCTGAAGCAACAAGGGCGCAGATTGAATCCTTGTGTAAGGAAGCAAAGGAAAATGGGTTCTTTTCTGTATGTGTGAATCCAACATGGATCAGTACTGCAAAGGAATTTTTAGCAGGCAGTGCTGTAAAGGTGTGTACCGTTATAGGTTTTCCTTTAGGAGCTACAACATCAGAAACAAAAGCGTTTGAAACAAATAATGCGATTGAGCATGGTGCCGATGAAGTGGATATGGTCATCAATATAGGTGCATTGAAGGATAAAAATGACGACTTAGTTGAAAAAGATATACGTGCCGTTGCTGAAGTGGCAAAGGGAAGGGCACTTACGAAAGTAATTATTGAAGCAAGTCTGTTAACGAAGGAAGAGAAAATCCGTGCCTGTGAGCTCTCCGTAAAAGCTGGTGCAGATTATGTGAAAACTTCTACAGGTTTTTCAACAGGCGGAGCGACTGTAGAAGACATTGCCCTCATGAGACAAACTGTAGGGCCGGAGATTGGAGTCAAAGCCTCTGGTGGTGTCCGCAGTACAGCTGATGCCCAAAAAATGATTGAAGCCGGCGCAACTAGAATTGGAGCTAGTTCAAGTGTTGCGATCATAAATGGGCAGGTCGTGACCTCTGTTTACTAAATAAGATTAATTGTAATGGTCCTGTATACAGGCAAATGAATCCAGCTGGTCAAGTAAAAGATTAATTGTCCCCGAAAAAGGAGAAAAAAGTCCCATCGGTCACAATAAAGATTAATTCTGACCGGGAAATAGAAAAAAGGGTCTCTACGGTCACAAAAAAAATAAATTGTGCCCGAGTAACGGAAAAAAGGGTTTTTATGGTCACAAAAAAAAATTCTGACCGAGAAACGAAAAAATTGGACCCCTCGGTTACATTGCCCGTGGAAGAAGGAAAAAGCGTAGAACGGTCACTCAGAGTGGTTCACATTGCCTGTTGAAGAAGGAAAAAGCGTAGAACGGTCACTCAGAGAGGTTCACAGTGCCCGTGGAAGAAGAAAAAAGCCAGGAACGGCCACTCTGATTTATCCACTTAGGCCAATATCAAAGAAAAGACGGCAAATTATGCGGTCTTTCTCACGATACTGGCCGTTTAGGCCGTCGATCGTGTAAATATAAAATCATTTCACCGAACTTTGTTGCAAATGGTAAGACAAGTAATGAGGTTGCCACGTTAAATATTACACTTATATGTGCTAATTGAACATCCTTTTTAGCGGCAAGTAATGGTGCGTTTTCCGTAAGCATTGGAATAAGCGGGATAAACAGCAAAACACCAAATACATTGAGCCAGACATGAGCAAATGCGGCTAGCTTAGATTCTTTTCCTCCGCCGATTGATGCGATTATTGCCGTAATGCATGTACCGATATTAGCCCCAAGCAC
>Ga0213821_1000174_pt1 | contig 45914 bp, 42 predicted proteins | sample MC6MC0909MG_FD_179894 | JGI IMG/M metagenome (GOLD analysis project Ga0213821, IMG submission 179894) | Enriched soil aggregate microbial communities from Iowa State University, Ames, United States - MC6-MC0909-MG | ecosystem: Environmental > Terrestrial > Soil > Unclassified | place: USA: Iowa...
AGGTCCTGGCGGAACAGTTCGGCCATCTCGGCCTGGCTCTTGACGGCGTGATGGTTAGACATAGGCGGTCACCCGGGTTTCGATGTGCGGCGATTGCAGTTCGATGAAGTACTTGCGCAGCAGGTTCTGCGCGGTGAGTAGGCGGTACTCTTTGCTCGCGCGGAAATCCGTGAGCGGGCTGAAGTCTTCCGCCAGCGCTTGGCAGGCACGCTCCACAGTGGCCTGGTTCCAAGGCTTGCCACGCAGCGCCGCTTCACAGGCGCGGGCGCGTTTGGGAATCGCCGCCATGCCGCCGAAGGCGATGCGCACGCCGCTGACCTGGCCATTGTCGATGCTCAGGTTGAACGCTGCGCACACCGCCGAGATATCGTCGTCCAGACGCTTGGAGACCTTGTAGGCGCGGAAGGTCCAGTCATTGCTGGCGCGCGGCACGATGATCTTTTCGATGAACTCGCTGTCCTGGCGAGCGGTGATGCGGTAGTCGATGAAGTAGTCTTCCAGGGCCAGGGTGCGCTGGCGTTGGCCCTGGCGCAGTACCACCTGGGCATCCAGGGCGATCAGCAGGGGCGGTGAGTCGCCAATCGGCGAGGCGTTGCCGATGTTGCCACCCAGGGTGCCCTGGTTGCGGATCTGCAGTGAGGCGAAGCGGTGCAGCAGGGCGCCGAAATCCGGGTATTCCTCGCTCAGCGCGCCATAGCAGTCGGTCAGAGGGGTGGCCGCACCGATTTCCAGGTGCGTGGCGCTCTTGTCGATGCGCTTGAGTTCGGCGACGCCACCGACGTAGATCATCACCGGCAAGGTGCGGTGGAACTGGGTGACTTCCAGCGCCAGGTCGGTGCCACCTGCGAGCAGGCGGGCTTCTGGGTGCGAGCTGTACAGGTCGGCCAGGTCGGCCACGGTAAGCGGTACCAGGCAGCGTTTGTCGCCGCTGTTTAGTTCGCCGGTTTCGCTCGGCGCGATGGCTTTGAGGCGAGCGATGGTTTGCGCCTGCTGGGCATCGAACTGATCGCGGCAGGGCATGGCGCAGCTCTGCTCGGCAGCGGCGAGAATCGGCCGATAGCCGGTGCAGCGGCACAGGTTGCCAGCGAGGGCCTCCTGGGCTTGGTGCAGGTCGTGGCCTTGGCTGTTTTTCTGCAGGGCGAACAACGACATGACAAAGCCCGGGGTGCAGAAGCCACATTGCGAACCATGGCAGTCAGCCATTGCCCGCTGCACACTGTGCAGCTCGCCTTGATGCTTGAGGCCCTCGACACTGATCAGTTGCTTGCCGTGCAACGACGAGACGAAGGTCAGGCACGAGTTGAGGCTGCGGTAGCGCAGGGTCTCGTGACCTTGGTCGTCCTGGGTGAGCTCGCCCACGACCACGGTGCAGGCGCCGCAGTCGCCACTGGCGCAGCCTTCCTTGGTTCCGGGTTTGCCTAGGTGCTCACGCAGGTATTGCAGCACCGTCATGTTCGGGTCCAGGGCGTGCTCATTACGCAGCTCCTGGTTGACGAGAAACTGGATCACGGGGAAGGCCTCGCAATGGTTTTATTGTTGTTCGGGCGGACTCTAAGCAACCCTTGACCTCTTGGTCAATAATTTTCTGACTCAAAGGTCAAGAAATTGCTTGTGATGGGTCTGGGCCGCGAACACTGCCTTTACCGTAAGCATAGATCGCGCCGGATTTATTGGGAGAGGAGTGACGAGTTGCGCAGGTACGTGGCGTTTGCAGCCAGATTGCTTGGTAGATTGCAGCTTTGCTTCCCAGGCAGGCGTTGCGCGTTGCCTGTGAACCAGGTCCGCGCAGGGCGGAGCTGGGGATCATGCGCCGCCAGGCAGATCGCAAAGAGCTTCCCGTTGCCTGGCAGCGAATGGGTGGCGAAGGCTACAGCCTGGCCATGATCACAGCCCTGAAGCGGCTGTGCCATTGTTCAACTTAGGTTGCCGGTAAAGCTCGAGCAACACCTGATCCAGCACCTGTGATGCCCCCCAAGGCTTGGGATCATTCAAGATTGCCGCCACGGCCCAGGTATGCCCGTTGCTGTCTCGGCTAAACCCGGCGATCGCCCGCACTGTATTGAGCGTCCCGGTCTTGATGTGGCCCTCACCGGTCAAGGCAGTGCGTTTGAGCCGCTTGCGCATGGTCCCATCCATGCCTACCAGCGGCATGGAACTGATGAACTCGGCAGAGTAGGGGCTCTTCCAGGCCGCTTGCAGCAACTGCGCCATCTCGCGGGTGCTAACGCGTTCAGCGCGAGACAAGCCGGAGCCGTTTTCCATCACCAGGTGCGGCGCGGTAATGCCCTTTTTCGCCATCCACTGACGCACCACGCGCTGGGCAGCACGCGCATCATCGCCGTCAGCATCGGTGCGGAATTGTGCGCCCAGGCTGAGGAACAGCTGCTGGGCCATGGTGTTGTTGCTGTATTTGTTGATGTCGCGAATCACTTCCACCAGGTCCGGCGAGAACGCCCGGGCCAGCAAGCGTGCGCTCTTGGGCACGTTCTCGATGCGGTCACGACCCTGAATGCTGCCACCGAGCTCGTTCCAGATTGCCCGCACGGCCCCGGCGGCGTAGGCCGGATGGTCGAGCAGGGCCAGGTAGGTCTGCGAATTGCAGCCTTCACCTAACTGGCCGCTGACCACGACACTGACCCCATCAGGCTGAACCTGCGGGTTGTAGCGCACCTCGCCGGTGCATTGCTTGGAGGCTACGGCCTTGACCTGATTGTCGATGCGGATCGTAGCGATGGGGGGCTCGACCGCCACCAGTACTTTGCCGCCATCGTTACGGGCAACGAAGCGCAACGCTTTGAGGTTGACCAGCAACGAGTCCGGCTTGACCAGGAACGGCTTGTTCATGTCGCCGCCGTCATCGTCGAAGTGTGGCAGGTTGGGCTGGACGAAGTGGCTGCGATCGAGCACCAGATCACCCGTGACCGTGCGCACGCCGTTGGCACGCAGGTCGCGCATCAGCAGCCACAGCTTTTCCATGTTCAGCTTGGGATCACCGCCGCCCTTGAGGTACAGGTTGCCGTTGAGCACGCCGTTGCTCAGGGTGCCATCGGTATAGAACTCGGTTTTCCACTGGAAGGTTGGGCCAAGCAGCTCAAGGGCTGCGTAGGTGGTCACCAGCTTCATGGTCGAAGCCGGGTTGACCGACACATCGGCATTGAACACCGTGGCTGTGCCAGGGCCATCCAGCGGCAGCATCACCAACGACAGGGCCGAATCTTGCAGTTTGTTGGTCTTGAGAGCCTGCTGCACCTTCGGTGGCAGGGTGGTGTTGACGGCGGCAGCCTGGCTGGGCATGGCCAAGGGCAGCATGAGGCCGGCGAGAAACAGTGGGCGGAGCGCTTTGATCATAAGAACTGGAACCCTGCGGGCGAGGGGAAAGTTAACGGGGCTGTAAAAGATGATGGCCCCAGATCGAAATATAGTGCGCATTATGCCCCAAGCGCACCGAACATGGGCCCCGTTCGACACAAATGCGCCGCATGGCCGCGGAAACTGGTAAAGTGCCGCCGGTAATTACTCAAGAGGATTGTTTCATGGCTACCAACCGTTCCCGTCGTCTGCGCAAGAAACTCTGCGTGGATGAATTCCAGGAGCTGGGCTTCGAGCTGAACCTTGCTTTCAAGGAAGACCTGTCCGACGAAGCCATCGATGCCTTCCTCGACGCATTCCTTGCAGAAGCAATGGATGCCAACGGCCTGGACTACGTAGGCGGTGATGATTTCGGCCTGGTTTGCCTGGCTAACCGTGGCTCTGTCAGCGAAGAGCAACGCGCTGCTGTGGAAGCCTGGCTCAAAGGCCGTAACGAGCTGACCAAGATCGAAGTCAGCCCGCTGCTGGATGCCTGGTATCCGGAAAAGCCGATCAACTCGGCTTCCTGATCCACGCCTGAGCGGGTGCTTCAAGCACACCGCTCTGCCAAGCCCTGGTGGGTCAGCCTAGCTGATCAGCCAGGGCTTTTTCTATGCGGCGCATTTGTCGTGCCAGCACCTGTCGGCGCAGTTTGAGCTCCAGCAAAGACAGATTCGACTGCTCCAGCCGCTCACACGCCTCCATCAACTTCCTTGCCTCCAGCATTCGCGCGGCGCTGAGGATCTTGTGTGCCTGTTCGGCGATCGCTTGCGCTTGCTTCTGCGGATCGAGCGCCATGAGTGCGGCACAGTCATCGTGCAAACTCTGCTGGAGTATAGCCAGTAGGCGCCTGCGGTCCTGCGGATCATCACCCACCACTGAGGCCAGCCCAGACAAGCAGAAGTGGCGGTTCAGCGATGCCGGTGCTGTTGTGCGAAGTGCGGGCGTAACGCTGGCCAGACGTTGGCTCAAGGTACGCAGACTGATGGGTTTGAGCAGGCAGTCATCCATGCCCGCATCCAGGCATTTTTGCCGCACTTCAGGCTGGGCATTGGCGGTATAGCCCAGGATGATGCAGCGCGACCTCGCACCCGCCTGCTCCTCGGCACGTATAGCCCGGGCGACTTGGTAGCCGCTCAAGTGCGGCATATTGCAATCGAGGATCAACACGTCGAAATCTTGTTCACGCCATCGGTCAAGGCCTTCTCGGCCATCGCTTGCGGTCGTGTGGCCAAGCCCCAGGAAGTTCAATTGCTGCGCCATCAGCAGCAAGTTCGCCGGATGGTCGTCAATGACCAGAATCCTCAGGCGCGCATCAGGCACCTCGACCTTAGGTTCCTCCGGGCCTACTGGCAGCACGGACTCGACCTGCTGCAGGGGCATCAGCAGGCGGACCTGTGTGCCGACATCCTGTAGGCTCTTGAGCGTCAGGCTGCCGCCCATCATTTCACACAGGTTGCGGCTGATTGCCAGCCCCAGCCCGGTACCTGCGCGAGCGCCTTCGCTGTGGGCGTTGGCCTGGACGAATGGATTGAACAGCCGCTGCACCTCGTCATCGGCGATACCGATGCCGCTGTCGCGCACTTCCAGATCCAGTGTTGGCCCGCTCATCGCATCCAGATGGGTTAGGGCAACGCTGATGCGCACCTGACCATGCTCAGTGAACTTGATGGCATTGCTCACCAGGTTGGACAGCACTTGTTTGAAGCGCAAGGGGTCGATCAACACGTGGCAGCGAGCACTTGAATCGATCACCAACTGCAATGCCAAGCCTTTTTGCCGCGCCTGGCCCTCGAACACCCGCGCCACTGACTCGATCACATTGGTAAGGTTCACCGGCTCGGGCAGCAGCGACAAATGGCCCGACTCGATCCTGACGATGTCGAGGATATCGCCAATCAGCCCCAGCAAGTCCTTCGCCGACTGATAGGCGACTTCGATCGCCGGTTTGTCCAGGCGGCCTTGCTCGGCATGCTCGACCGCCAACTCAAGCATGCCGATCACCGCGTTCATAGGGGTGCGGATTTCATGGCTGATGGTGGCCAGAAACGTGCTCTTGGCGCGGTTGGCTTCTTCGGCCTGTTTTTTAGCCAGGCGCAGTTCCTCGATCAGCTTGCGCCGATCACTGATATCGATCCAGCCACCGATGATGCCTTGCAGTTCACCCAGCGAGTCTCGGAAGGGGAGCACCCAGTGATAGATGGTCAGCTCGCGATCGTTGATGCAAATCTGTCGATCAACGATCAATGGCACGCCGGCTTGCATCACATGCTGATAGTCGGCTTGGATCTGCTGGGTATGCTCATGATTACTACACAGGCTATCTTCCAGGCGCTTGCCGATGACGTCTGTGGCGCAAGCCTGCACTGCCTCCAGATAACTGTCGTTGCACGATTGCAGACGGCCTTCACGGTCACGAACGAACAGTGGATGCGGCGTCCCATTGAGCAGCGCACTCATGAATTCGAGTTGATCATTGAGGGCCTTTTCGGCTTGTTGGCGTTGTTTAATCTGGCGGCGCAGTCGCGCATTCCAGAGCAGCGCCAGCAGCAGCAGGAGGCAGAAGCCTATGACGATTTGAATCGCCAACTGCCGGTATTTTCGCCAATAGACGTCGTCGTGGTTGGTGTAGCCTCGCCAGCGGTTATTGATCACACCCAGCTCTTCCGGCGAGATGCTCATCAGCGCCTTGTCGAGGATCGATGCCAGCAGTTGAGCCTGCAGGGTGGTTGCCATGGAGAAGCTGGCGGGCTCTGTCCCGACTGTGCTGCGGATGATCAGCTCGGAACTGTTGGCCAGCGCGTGATTGGCATCGATCATTGTGGTGATTGCGGCGTCGACAGCGCCACTACTGAGCAGTGCCATGGAAAAATACGGGCTTTCGGTTTCGATCGCCATGACCTGGGGGTGCTGCTCGGAAAGCAGTTCGGCGATCGTGCTGTCACGCGTTACCGCTACGCGTTTTCCCGCCAACTGCTCCAAAGCAGGCGGCGTATCGCTGTCGGCCCGGGTGAGTAGCACGAAGGCGCTCTCCAGGTAGGGGCGGCTGATACGCAGCTTGCTGTCGCGTTCTTGCTGTTTGGAGATGGCTGCAATGACGTCGGCGCGGCCGTCTTCGAGCCGGGTGATCATGTCGCTAAGGCTGCTGGACTTCTGAATTTCAAAACGCAGACCGGTACGTAGGCGCAGCAGCTCCAAGAGGTCAGCGGTGATGCCACGAAACTGGCCATTGTTGTCAACGTACGACATGGGCGCGGCAGTTTCATCGATCACCACGCGCATTACAGGATGCTGTGACAGCCATTGCTCTTCGCGCCGCGTAAGTTGCAGTTTACGTTCGCTCAAGAGCGTGTCGCTGCCTGCGCTCCAGCGTTTGAGGATGTTGGTGCGCACGGTGCTGGGCTGGCTATCGATTACGGCATCGATCAGCGTCTTGAGCATGGTGTCGTCGCTGCGCATGGCAAAGCTGAAACCAATGGCCTCATGTTTACCGAAGGCCGCCATGCGCAAGCGCGGCAGGTGCCCCCGATTGAGCTGGTAATGGGTGGAAATGGTATCGCCGATGAACACGTCGGCCTGACCAAAGGCCACGGCGTTGAGTGCTTGGGTAGAGGATCCGAATGTCTGCAGGGTCGACTTGGGATAGGCTTGATTCACGCCTTTAGCTGGCAGGTAGTGATAGAGCATGCTCAGGCGCATGCCTTCGAGCCCAGCGTCCAGCGGGCGTTGTTCGTTTTCGCGGGTCACCAGCACCGGCTGGTCTATTGCGTAGGGCCGCGAGAGGGCCAGGCCAGCGGTGGCAGCTTCATAGCCATTGGCACTGCCGAGCATATCGATTTGCCCTTGTTTAAGGGCCTCAACCGCTGCATGGCGGCTGGGAAAGCCCAGCACCCGCACAGGGATTTGCAGGGCGCTACCGATCAGCCCGGCGTATTCGGCAGTGAGCCCTTGGTAGTCACGGCCACCGCTGGTGATGTCGAACGGGGCGTAATCTGGAAAAGATGTGCCGAGGGTCAAGGTCTGCTTGTTCTTGAGCCATTCTCTTTGTTCGCTCGACAGAGTCGGGTGCATAGCGTTGGCGGTCGATCGTGTGAGCAGGGTGTAGGACACGACGTCACGCTGGACGACCTGTGCCTGCCCGGTGCTGATCACCAAGCTAAGCATCAGTAAGGCTAAGTACCGCGCCATTGCCAACCTCAGACCAGCGCGTTGCGTTTTGCCACGTCGATCAGGTCCACCAGGCTAGCGACCTGGAGTTTCTGCATGAGGCGTTTTTTATAGGTGCTAACGGTCTTGTTGCTGAGGAACATGCCTTTGGCTATATCTTTGTTGCTCTTTCCTTGGGCAAAAAGTTGCAGCACCATCAGTTCTCTATCATTGACGTGTCGGAAAAGGTGTATGTCGGAACTGTTTTTTTCCATGTCGCCATGGAGCGCCTGGCTGGGGAAGTAGTTGTAACCGGAAAGTACCGCCTTGATTGCACTGACCAGCTCAGTCAGGTCTTCTTGTTTGCACACATAGCCCGAAGCGCCCGAATGCATACAGCGTAGGGCGAACAAGGCGGGCGCTTGCGCGGTAAGGATCAGCACTTTGCTGGGCAACGCCATCGACTGGAAGCGTGACAGTACTTCCAGCCCATCCAGTTTGGGGATGGCGATGTCGAGAATCACCAGGTCAGGCCGTGTTTCCAGAATCAGTTGCATGGCGTCGACGCCATTGTCCGATTCACCCACGATCCTGTAACTCTGATTTTCCAGCAGCATACGCACCGCTAACCGTATAACGGGGTGATCGTCGACAATAAATATGGATTGCATATTCAACTTTCCATGGGCAGGTGTCTGAAACAGTGAGCACCTTATCGCAGATGGAGGAGGTCGGACATGCAGGAAACGGCGTTGAGCCGTATATGGGAAATGGCCTACAGCAAAAGACTATTTGTCCTGCGAGAGCAGCATCAAGATGTTTTGTTTTAACGACAGTCTGGTCATTTGCCAGGGAGATAACTTGGGTTGTTTATTTCGGTGATGGCAAGGTCGGACGTTTCCTTCAATGCGATTCGGCCAGCTTGCGCTGGCCGTGGTTGTCTCAAGTTGGACTGGAGCGCCCGGTCATTTCGCAGGCCATCTCGCTGGCATAGCTGTCAGTCATTCCGGCGATGAAGTCGATCATGCGCAGGAAGGCGTTATGCAATGAGCCGTGAGGGTCGGGAGCATGATTGCCGATCAGGTCCAGGACGCGGCGGCTCTTGAACGACGGCGTACGCCCGCCGTGCTGTTCCAGCGCCGCGCCACAGAAGGCGTTGAGGAGGATTTCCAGGGTGGTGTAGGCGCCAATCTCATGCAGCGTCTTGCGCTTGTCCTGGAAAATCTTCTTGCGCGCCATGTCCTTGGCCTGCAACACGCAGCGTTTGGCCGGGCCGTGCATATGCTCGACCAGGTCGCCCGCCAGCTGGCCGCTGAGCAGGGCGGCCTGCTGCTCGACAAACGCCTGCGCAGCAGCGTTGGTCAGGTGCTCGATGGCTTTGCCGCGCAGAATGGCCAATTTGCGCCGACGAGAATCATTGGCGCCAAGTTGACGGTAGGTCTCTGGCAGGTCGTCACCGACCAGATCGAGCAACAGCGCCTCAACTTCGGCGTACTCCAGCAGCTCCATCTCCAGGCCGTCTTCCAGGTCAATCAGCGCATAGCAGATATCGTCTGCGGCCTCCATCAGATAGACCAGCGGATGACGGGCCCAGCGCTGCGCTTCGAGTTGCGGCAGGCCAAGCTTGCGGGCGATTTGATCCATCAGCGCCAGCTCACTCTGGTAGCAGCCAAACTTGTGCTTCTTGTAGCCCAGGGCGTCGGCATGGCGCGAACTCCACGGGTACTTGAGGTAGGTGCCGAGCGTGGCATAGGTCAGGCGGGTGCCGCCGTCGAACTGGTGGTATTCCAGTTGCGTCAACACGCGAAACCCTTGGGCATTACCCTCGAAATTGAGGAAGTCGGCGCGCTGGTCGTCGCTCATATCATCCAGCCAGCCGCGTCCTGCGGCCTGTTGGAACCAGTAACGAATGGCGTCTTCGCCCGAGTGACCGAACGGCGGGTTGCCGATATCGTGGGCCAGGCAGGCGGACTGCACGATCATCCCCAGGTCGCTCGGTTCGCACCAGTCGGGCAGATTCTGGCGCAAGGTTTCGCCCACGCGCATGCCTAGCGAGCGTCCGACGCAGCTGACTTCCAGCGAGTGGGTCAGGCGGGTATGGATGTGGTCGTTGCTGGATACCGGGTGCACCTGGGTCTTACGCCCCAGACGGCGGAAGGCGCCGGAGAAGATGATGCGGTCGTGGTCCTTGTGGAAGGGGCTGCGCCCCAGTTCTTCCGGGCTGTAAAGGGCTTTGCCCAGGCGTTCGCGGGTCAGCAGGGTATGCCAGTCCAAGGCTCATTTCTCCCGTCGGATAATCGCCATAGCTTCCTGTTTCAGCGGCGCCCGCGCAAGCGGCGGGCGCCGCTGATCAATGCCGCCGACCGTTCTGCAGGAACAGGCGTACCAGTGGGATCAGGCTACTGCCCAAACGCACCAAGCGAGAAAGGTTGCCGCTGCGTGCACCCTTGCCAGTCAAGAAACCCAGCGCTACCACTGCGCCAAGGCCCCACAACGGCGCGTGCTTGATGCCCAGGCCGTCCTGCAACGAGCCGCCCATGCTGCGCAGGCGTCTGACCGGTGCGAGCAGTTGCGCTGACTCATGACGAATTTCCTGGCGGTGCATTTCCAGGCGCAGGCGCAGCAACGCTTTGCGCAGCTCGCGCGGATTACGGGTGTTGGGGAGTTCGGGCAGGCTCATGGCAACAGACGCTCCCTGTCCTTGGCAAGCTCCTCGAGCGTGGAGCTGAAAGGGGATGATTCATCGAACACGGCAGCCTTCAAGCGCAAGCCGCAGTAGACCGTTGCTGCGCCATAGAACACACACAGCCCGATGATGCCCGCCAGCCGATAGCTGTCCCACAACAGTACCAGCAGCAAGCCGGACAGCGCCGTCAGCAGCAACAAGGCAAACACCAGCGCCAACCCTGCAAACAGCAGCAGCTTGAGGGTGCGACCTTTCTGCTCTTGCAGCTCGATGCCGAACAGTTCGATATGGCTGTGCAGCAACCCAAGCATGGCCGCGCCCAGGCGTTTGCCAGAGGCGCCAGCCGTGATGGCCTCGTTATCCATGGGCACTCCTCAGCGCCGATTGGCCAGCAGGCCGATCAGCAAGCCGACGCCTGCGGCAATGCCAATGGCCTGCCAAGGGTTTTCCTGGACGTACTCTTCGGCACTGGCCAGTGCCGCCTGGCCACGTACGCGCACCGAATCCTGGGTCAGTTGCAGGCTTTCGCGGGCTTGCTCGAGGCGCTCGTGGATCTGCTCGCGCAGCTCATCAGCCTGGTCACCGGCCAGGTTGGCGGTGTCAGCGAGCAGTTTTTCGGTGTCGCGCACCAGTGCCTGGAAGTCAGCCATCAATATCTCTTGAGCATTCTTTGCCGATTTGCTGGCCATTGGATCTCTCCCTGTTGATGTGTGTGGTTAATTCGAGTGACGCGGTGCAATGAAGGTTCAGTGCCAGTTGCTGGTATGGCGCTTGCTACGTCTGGGGGCGCCGCTGAGCGTCGGTGCGCTGAATCCGTGCGCCACGTCCGCGGATACCGCTAAACCTTAACCCAATCCACGACAAACCCAAGAAAAAACCACGCACGCTCTGCTCGCCTCACCGAAACGGGGCAGGGGGGTGGGCACCGATTCGGTGCAGGGATGCAGGTTCTTGAACTGTCCTGGTGCTTTTTCAGCAGGTCTGCCTACCTCATGGAAAACATGCACAGCGCGATGGACTCCCTGGTCCATGGCTCCAACACCCTGTTCCTTCTGCTGGGGGCCATCCTGGTCCTGGCGATGCATGCCGGCTTTGCCTTTCTTGAAGTCGGCACGGTGCGCCATAAGAACCAGGTCAATGCCTTGTCGAAGATCCTCAGCGACTTCGCCGTGTCGGCCCTGGTGTACTTCTTTGTCGGCTACTGGATTGCCTATGGCGTGAGTTTCCTGCAGCCAGCTACGCAGCTGGCCAGCGATCACGGCTATGGCCTGGTCAAATGCTTCTTCCTGATCACCTTCGCCGCAGCCATACCGGCAATCATTTCCGGAGGCATTGCTGAGCGTGCGCGCTTTGCCCCGCAGTTGTGTGCCACGGCGTTGATCGTGGCGTTGGTTTATCCGTTCTTCGAAGGCATCGTGTGGAATGGCAATCTGGGCATCCAGGCCTGGCTGCAGGCGCGCTTTGGGGCACCGTTCCATGACTTTGCCGGGTCGGTTGTGGTGCACGCGATGGGCGGCTGGCTGGCGCTGGCGGCGGTGCTATTGCTAGGGGCGCGCCGCGGGCGCTATCGCGATGGCCGCCTGGTGGCGTTTGCGCCGTCGAGTATCCCCTTCCTGGCGCTGGGCTCGTGGATTCTGATCATTGGCTGGTTTGGCTTCAACGTGATGAGTGCGCAGAGCCTGCAGGGCATCAGTGGTCTAGTGGCGATCAATTCGCTGATGGCCATGGTTGGCGGCACGCTGGCCGCGTTGTGGGCAGGTCGCAACGACCCGGGTTTTTTGCACAACGGGCCGCTGGCTGGGTTGGTGGCAATCTGCGCTGGGTCCGACCTGATGCATCCGCTAGGCGCTTTGGCCACTGGCCTGGTAGCGGGGGGGCTGTTCGTCTGGTGCTTCACCGCTGCGCAGAATCGCTGGAAGATCGACGATGTGCTGGGCGTCTGGCCGTTGCATGGGCTGTGTGGGGTATGGGGTGGAATCGCCTGTGGCATCTTTGGCCAAGCCAGTCTGGGGGGCTTGGGTGGCGTCAGTCTGCTCAGCCAGCTGCTGGGCAGCCTGGCAGGGGTGCTGGTGGCGCTGCTCGGGGGCTTTGCCGTGTATGGCCTGATCAAGGCGGTGCATGGCTTGCGTCTGAGCCATGAAGAGGAGTTCCAGGGCGCTGACCTGTCGCTGCATCGGATTGGCGCAACCAGCCAGGATTGATCGTGGTCAGGTGCACTTCGCGCGTTGTGGACCTAAAATAAGCATCCCTCCACAGCTTGCGCGGGGCTTGCCATGCTGCCTGAATGCCAACTGTTCAGCACCCTCGGTTGCCACTTGTGTGAAGTGGCCGAAGCGGTGCTGATGCCCTTTGTCGAACACGGCTTGTTGGTGGAGCTTATCGACATCGCCGACGATGAATCGTTATTCGAACGCTATGGTTTGATCATTCCGGTGCTGCGTCGTTGTGATAACGGTGGCGAGCTGCGCTGGCCGTTCGATGCTGAACAGGTGGTGGCCTTCCTGCAGTAGCATTGGCGTGATTTGACGCAACCGTAGGTAACTCCGTATGCTGTATATAAATACAGTATTGGAGTGGCCGATGCTCAACGTCGAGCAATTGAAGTACAGCGTCAATCGGATGTCCCCGCAGAAGGTGGGTGACGCCGTGCTGGAGCTGCGCCTCGAAGGCTTGGTGACTGACGACCGAACGCCCTTTGGCAAGGTCCATTTCAACACCTGCTTCGCTGAAATCGAGGCCTTGTTCCAGCGTGCCGGGTTTCACCGGCCATTGGATGTGGTGGGCTATCAGGGCCAGGTTTATGCGCTCTATGATTCCGGCCGCTGGGAGGCTGTGCAGGTGCTGCGCTGGCTCAAGGCGCGCTGCGAAACCGCCGAGGCTGGTTGAGGGCCGGGGCTTGGGGGATAATGGCAATCCCTCGATTGCACGAGCCTGTCATGACCACACCGTTCGACCCCGCCCATCAGCAAGCCAGTACCGTCTGTCTTCCTCCGGGAAATTGGCCAACCGTACTCGACTGTTTGTGTGATCACTTCAAGGGCATCGCTCGTGAACAGTGGCTTGATCGCTTTGCCAGGGGGCGCGTGCTCGATGCTCAGGGCCAGGCCATCCAGGCAGACCTGGCCTATCGGCGCGGCATGCGCCTGCATTATTTTCGCGAAGTGCCCAATGAGAAGCCGATCCCGGTAGAAGAAACCATCCTGCATCTGGACGAGCATCTGGTGGTGGCCGACAAACCGCATTTTCTCCCAGTGACACCCACCGGCGAGTACGTCGAGCAAACGCTGCTGCGCCGGCTGATCCGCCGTTTGGATAACCCGCACCTGGTGCCACTGCACCGCATCGATCGGCATACCGCAGGTTTGGTGCTGTTTTCGGCGAACCCGCAGACTCGCGGTGCTTATCAGCGGCTGTTCCCCGAGCGGCGCATCGACAAACGTTACCAGGCCATTGCTGCGGCGTTGCCGGCGCTTGAGTTTCCCTTGGTGCACCGCAGCCGTCTGGTGCATGGCGAACCGTTCTTTCGCATGCATGAAGTAGAGGGGGCGCCCAACAGTGAAACACTGGCGCAGGTGCTGGAGAAAAACGGTGAGCTGTGGCGCTATGGCTTGTCGCCGGTGACGGGTAAGACCCATCAGTTGCGGGTGCACATGGCAGCGCTTGGGGCGGGGATCTGTAACGATCCGTTCTATCCGCGGTTGCTGGAAGTAGAGGATGACTATCAACAGCCGCTTAAGCTGCTGGCGCAGAGCCTGCGCTTTGAGGATCCGTTGAGCGGGGAAGAGCGGTATTTCGAAAGTCGGTTGGCGTTGGACTGGTAGGGGTGTTGCGGCGCTGATTTTCGGGGTCGCTTCGCGGCCCACCGCAGGCAAACCAGCGCCTGCATAAATCGCAGGTGGGCCAGCTTATACGCTGCGATGGGCCGCCTCGCGGCCCCACAATTTCAGCGGTTGAAGCGCTCCACCAGCGAATATTGCGTACCTGCGGTGCTGGTCAGCTCTTCGCTGAGTAGCGCCGAATGCTGCGCCTGCTCGGCGGTTTGGTCGGCCAGTTCGGCAATGGTGCTGATGTTGCGGCTGATTTCGTCGGCCACGGCAGTTTGCTCTTCGGTGGCAGCAGCGATCTGGGTCGCCATGTCGGTGATGTTGGCCACCGCTTCGCTGATACCCAGCAACGCCTGGTCGGCCTGCATTACCCGCTCCACACCTTCCTGAGCCTGGCGATGGCCGTTCTCCATGGTCAGCACGGCGCTGCTTGCAGTCTGCTGCAGCTTGGCGATCAGGCTGTGAATCTGCCCGGTGGATTCGGCGGTGCGTTGCGCAAGTTGGCGTACTTCATCGGCGACCACGGCAAAGCCGCGGCCCATCTCGCCGGCCCGGGCGGCTTCGATCGCAGCGTTGAGGGCCAGCAGGTTGGTCTGGTCGGCAATGCCTTTGATCACGTCAACCACGCCACCGATCTCGTCACTGTCCTTGGCCAGTTGGGTCACGGTCAGGCCGGTCTCGCCCACGGCGCTCGACAGCCGCTCGATGGCATCGCGGGTTTCCCCGGCAATCTGCCGACCTTGGCTGGTCAGGCGATTGGCTTCCTGGGTGGCATCGGCCGTGCGCTGCACGTGGTTGGCCACTTCCTGGGTGGTGGCGGCCATCTGGTTGACGGCGGCGGCGACCTGTTCGGTCTCCACCCGTTGACGTTCCAGGCCCGAGGAGCTCTTGTGCGCCAACGCATCGGACTGACGGGCCTGATCGCTGAGGTGTTCGGCGCTGTCTTGCAGGCGGGTCAGGCAGGTTTTCATCCGCGCGTCCTGGCTGAGCATGGCCATTTCCAGGCGGGCCTGGACGCCGCGGCTGTCGGTGAACATCTGCGCGATCAACGGATCGGAGGTGGTTTGTTCGGCCAGGCGCAGCAGGCGCTTGAGGCCGCGCTGTTGCCAGCTCAGACCGAGCAGGCCGAGCGGTACCGAGAGGCCTGCGGCCAGGGCGAAGCCCCAGGAATGCCCCAGCCAGTTGCCGATCAGGAAGCCGACCTGGCTGACCAGGATGAACGGCAGCCAGTCTTGCAGTACCGGCAGCCATTTATCGCGGCGCGGTATCGCCGACTTGCCCTGGTTGATGCGCTGGTACAGCGCTTCTGCGCGGCGGATCTGTTCGGCAGTAGGCTTGACCCGCACCGATTCGTAGCCGACCACCTGATTGTTATCGAAGATCGGCGTGACGTAGGCGTTGACCCAGTAGTGATCGCCAGACTTGCAGCGGTTCTTGACGATGCCCATCCACGGCAGGCCCTGCTTGAGGGTCTGCCACATGTGGGCAAACACCGCAGGCGGCACGTCGGGGTGACGCACCAGGTTGTGCGCAGCACCGGTCAGCTCCTCGCGAGAGAAACCGCTGATCTCGATGAACGCATCGTTGCAGTAGGTGATCACACCCTTGGCGTTGGTGGTGGAGATCAACCGCTGTTGTGCAGGGAAAGTCCGTTCTCTCTGGGTAATCGGCTGGTTGTTACGCATGGGTCGTCAGGTCCGCAAGGCTTTCGATGGGTATCGGCAAGCCTCTGGTTTTATTGAATGAATATTTAACTTAGTTGATCTGGCGCAAGGGCTCGGTTGCTAACGTAAAGTAGCAAACGCGCGCTGTTCGCAGCAGTTGGCGGCAATGTTACTGAATTATTCCAGATTTCTGACGCTATGGTCGGATCATGACGCATTGTCCAGGCAAGGGCCAGCGTCGAGGCACCGATTTGGGGCGGGGACAGGGGGCGCTGCGCGCCCCCTTGATGCTCAGCTTGCGATCAGTTGGCGCAGTACGTAGTGCAAAATCCCGCCAGATTTGAAGTATTCAACTTCGTTGAGTGTATCGATCCGGCACAACACCTCGATCTGCTCCTGCTGGCCGTCTTCACGGGTGATGCGCAGCGTCAGGCTCATGCCCGGGCGAATTATCGCGCCAGTGAGGCCCAGCAGGTCAATTTGCTCCTTGCCAGTCAGACCCAGGCTCTTGCGGGTTTGCCCGGCCTTGAACTGCAGGGCCAACACGCCCATGCCGATCAAGTTGGAGCGGTGGATGCGTTCGAAGCTCTCCGCCAGCACGGCTTTGACCCCAAGCAAATTGGTACCTTTTGCCGCCCAGTCGCGGCTGGAGCCGGTGCCGTACTCCTGGCCGGCAATCACCACCAGCGGCGTGCCTTCGGCCTGATAGCGCATGGCAGCATCGTAGATCGAGAGCTTTTCGCCGCTGGGCACATGCAGGGTGTTGCCGCCTTCCTCGCCGCCAAGCATTTCGTTGCGAATGCGGATATTGGCGAAGGTGCCGCGCATCATCACTTCATGGTTGCCGCGGCGCGAGCCGTAGGAGTTGAAGTCACGAGGCTCCACGCCTTTGTCGCGCAGGTAGCGGCCAGCGGGGCTGTCGGCCTTGATGTTGCCGGCCGGGGAGATGTGGTCGGTGGTCACCGAATCGCCGAGCAGGGCCAGCACGCGCGCGCCGTGGATATCGGCGATGGTCGGCAAGGGACCGCCGATATCATCGAAGAATGGCGGATGCTGGATGTAGGTGGAGTCATCCTGCCAGACGTAGGTGGCCGCCTGCGGCACTTCGATGGCCTGCCACTGGGCATCTCCTGCGAAGACTTCGGCGTATTCCTTGTGGAACATGGCCGTATCGACTTTGGCCACAGCGTCGGCGATCTCCTGTTGGCTGGGCCAGATGTCGCGCAGGTACACCGGTTGGCCGTCTTTGCCGGTACCCAGCGGATCGCGGGTCAAGTCCAGGCGTACGCTGCCGGCCAGGGCGTAGGCCACAACCAGGGGCGGGGAGGCTAGCCAGTTGGTCTTCACCAGCGGATGCACCCGGCCTTCGAAGTTGCGGTTGCCCGACAGCACCGAGGCCACGGTGAGGTCGGCGCTGCCGACGGCTTTTTCGATGGCTTCATCCAAGGGGCCGGAGTTGCCGATACAGGTGGTGCAGCCATAACCCACCAGGTCGAAGCCCAGTTGGTCGAGGTACGGAGTAAGACCAGCAGCCTTGTAGTAATCGGTGACCACCTTGGAGCCGGGCGCCAGCGAACTCTTCACCCACGGCTTGCGCGTCAGGCCCTTTTCCACGGCTTTTTTCGCTACAAGTCCTGCCGCCATCATCACGCTGGGGTTGGAGGTATTGGTGCAAGAAGTGATCGCCGCGATCACTACCGCGCCATCACGCAGGGTGTAGGTTTGCCCGCCATGGCTGAAATCGATCTCGCCGGCCTGATCGGCATTGCCTACCGCCACGCCGCCGCCACCTTCGCTCTCCAGGCGGCCGACTTCTTTGGCCTGGGGTTTGGGTTGCAGATCGATGAAGCCGTTGAAGGCCTGGGCGACTTGCGACAGGGCAACCCGGTCCTGCGGGCGTTTAGGGCCAGCCAGGCTGGCCTCGACCTCTTGCATGTCCAGGGACAGGCTGTCACTGAACACCGGCTCCTGGCCAGGCAGGCGCCACAGCCCCTGTTCCTTGCAATAGGCCTCTACCAGTTGCACGGTCTGTTCGGGACGCCCCGTGAGGCGCAGGTAATCCAGCGTGACTTGGTCGACCGGGAAGAAACCACAGGTTGCGCCGTACTCCGGGGCCATGTTGGCCAGGGTGGCGCGGTCGGCCAGCGGCAGCTGGGCCAGGCCATCGCCGTAGAATTCGACGAATTTGCCGACCACCCCTTTCTTGCGCAGCATCTGGGTCACGGTGAGCACCAAATCGGTGGCGGTAATGCCCTCGCGCAGTTTGCCGGTCAGCTTGAAGCCGATCACTTCCGGGATCAGCATCGATACGGGTTGGCCGAGCATGGCCGCTTCCGCCTCGATCCCGCCGACGCCCCAGCCGAGTACGCCCAGGCCGTTGATCATGGTGGTATGCGAGTCGGTGCCGACCAGGGTGTCGGGGAAGGCATAGGTGCGACCGTCTTCTTCGCCAGTCCACACGGTGCGGCCGAGGTATTCGAGGTTGACCTGGTGGCAGATGCCGGTGCCCGGCGGCACTACACTGAAGTTGTCGAAGGCGCTCTGCCCCCAGCGCAGAAACGCATAACGCTCACCGTTGCGCTGCATTTCGATGTCGACGTTCTCGGCAAAGGCGTTTTGGCTGGCATAGCGGTCGACCATCACCGAGTGGTCGATCACCAGGTCGACTGGTGACAGGGGATTGATCCGCTGTGGGTCGCCACCGGCCTTGGCCATGGCCGCACGCATAGCCGCCAGGTCGACCACCGCAGGTACGCCGGTGAAGTCTTGCATCAGTACCCGGGCAGGGCGGTATTGGATCTCGCGATCGGAGCGGCGATCCTTGAGCCACTGCGCCAGGGCTTGCAGGTCAGCGCCGGTAACGGTCTTGCCGTCTTCCCAGCGCAACAGGTTTTCCAGCAGCACCTTGAGCGACATGGGCAGGCGTTGCAGATCACCCAACTGGCGGGCTGCGTCAGTCAGGCTGTAATAGTGGTAGACGCGGTCGCCTACGTGCAGGGTTTTGAGGGTCTTCAGGCTATCGAGCGAGGGCATTGCCAACTCCTTCTGCGCCGGTGCCCGGCCCCTCGTGAAGGCCGGTGTCACCGCTCTGTACCGGTCCGCACGGTACGGACCTGGCTGAATGGTCAGGTTAGACCGATTTCCCGGTCCCGACCCTGTACTGGACAGGCGGGGCATGTCGCAGGTTCCGATCTTCCTTTATCATCGCCGCCCTGCCGGTGCGTGACGTGCGCTGGATCAAGGCTGGCGGTACCCGCCAGCGATGTGGAGTGAGAAATGAATACCCTGTTCATGCATTGCCGGCCCGGTTTCGAGGGCGAGGTCTGCGCCGAGATCAGCGAACACGCCGCCCGCCTGGGCGTTGCTGGCTACGCCAAGGGCAAGCCGCAGAGCGCTTGCGCCGAGTTTGTCTGCACCGAGCCGGACGGTGCCGAGCGCCTGATGCGTGAACTGCGCTTCACGCAGTTGATCTTCCCGCGCCAGTGGGCGCGCGGCAGTTTTGTCGAGTTGCCAGAAACCGACCGCATCAGCGTGCTGCTCGAACACCTGGCGGATGCGCCGGTTGCCGGTAGCCTGTGGCTGGAAGTGGTCGACAGCAACGACGGCAAGGAGCTGTCGACCTTCTGCCGCAAGTTTGAAGTGCCGCTGCGCAAAGCCCTGGAAAAGGCTGGGCGCTTGGTCGACGATGCCAACCGTCCGCGCTTGCTGCTGACCTTCATCAGTGGGCGCCGGGTGTTTGTCGGTGTATCGGAGGCGAACAATTGCGCGCTGTGGCCGATGGGCATCCCGCGCTTGAAATTCCCCCGGGAAGCGCCAAGCCGCTCGACGCTCAAGCTGGAAGAGGCATGGCATCAGTTCATCCCGCGTGATCAGTGGGAGCAGCGCCTGCACGATGACATGACCGGGGTCGACCTTGGCGCATCGCCAGGTGGCTGGACCTACCAGCTGGTCAAGCGTGGCATGCTGGTGACCGCCATCGACAATGGCCCAATGGCTGAAAGCTTGATGGATACTGGCCTGGTGCAGCATTTGATGGCTGATGGCTTCACCTGGCAGCCCAAGCAGATGGTCGACTGGATGGTCTGCGATATCGTCGAGAAGCCTGCGCGCAGTGCGGCGCTGATCGAGACATGGCTGGGTGAGGGGTTGTGCCGTGAGGCGGTGGTCAACCTCAAGCTGCCGATGAAGCAGCGCTACGCCGAGGTGCGGCGCTTGCTCGATCGTATCGAGGAGGGCTTCAAGGCGCGCAAGATCAAGGTTTCGATCGCCTGCAAACAGCTGTATCACGACCGCGAGGAAGTTACCTGCCATCTGCGCAGGCTGGATCTCAAGCCGCGTAACGGCGCGGCTTGATCACGCGCTGACTCAGCGCTTGCCGAGGATCTTGCCGAGCGTTTCCGGGCGTGGGGCGCCTTGCTGGCTTTGCAGGCGTCCCTGTTCGTCCAGGTAGAAGATCGCCGGGGTGGCTGCCAGCCCCAGCTCTTCCATCAAGGCCAGGTTGCTGTCGAGCTGTTTTTGCACGTTCTCGGGGATCTTATCCAAGGCCTTGAGGCTGCTGGCCTTGCCGGCTTTCTCATGCTGTTGCAGCGCCTTGGCCGGGTCTTTGGCGGCCAACAGCGCGGCCGACTTGCCAGGGCTGTCCGCGCGAATGATACCGACCATGATGTGGCGCAGCTGCACCTTGCCAGCCTCGACCCAAGGGCGTGCCTGCTGCCAGAACATGTTGCAGTAAGGGCAGTTGGGGTCGCTGAACAGATACACCGTGCGCGGTGCGTCGGGCTTGCCATCGGCGATCCAGGCGGTCTTTTCCATCTTCGCCCAGATGGCCTTGCTCATCGGCTTGTACACCAGCTTTTCCAGCGGCTCGGCGCTGAGGTCCTGGCCTTGCTCGTCGAACAGACTGCCGACCAGTACATGCTTGCCGTCGGGTGTCAGGTACAGGGCAATGCCGTTGTTCTGGTATTCAGCGGCATAGCCGCGCAGGCCGTTGGGCGCGTCGAAGCTACCCTTGATCACTGCGCCCTTGGCTTGGAGTTGCTGGATTGCCTGGGGCAGTTCCTCGGCGTGCAGCAGCGGGGCTGCCAGCAGGACGAGGGTCAGTGGCAGGAGCGCATTCAATCGCATGTCAATTTCCTTTTACGGCGGAGGCGGGCAGGTTGACCTGCTCGAAGGGTTCCAGGGCGTGGTGCAGGCTGGCGCGGGACAGTTCACCCAGGTGGCTGCCGACCAGTCGCCCTTCGGCGTTGTAGAACAAGGTGGTGGGCAGGGCCAGGGAGCCGACCCGCTGGGCCAGTTGGCCGCTGCCATCGAACAGGACGTGGGTCAGGCTCAGGCCAGTGGTTGCCAAAAAGGTGCTGACGTTCTCTGGCGTCTCGCCCTGGTTGACGAACAGGAAGGTCACATGCGGATAGTCGTGCTGGGCTTGCTGGAGCACCGGCATTTCACGTCGGCACGGCGGGCACCAGGTCGCCCAGATATTGATCACCAGTGGCTTGCCGCGGTAGTCGTGCAGGGCCATGGATTTGCCAGCGGCGGTGCGCAAGGTCAGGGCAGGCAGCTCGGTGCCCTTGCTGTACAGGTGGCTACCAAGGCTCGCTAGCACCCAGAACAGTGCGCCACTGGCCAGCGCCCAGCCCAGTGGCTGGCGCAAGCCGGGCTGGCGCCAGCCCTGCCAGAGGGTGCCAAGCACGATCCCGACCAGGCCACCCCAGAACAGAAAACCGCCATCGCGAATATCGATGATCTGCAGCGGTTCGTCGCGGTACATAGGCCAATAGAGCAGAACGAAGCCCAGGCGCGCGCCGAGCAACCCTAAAACGAACAGGTTGAACAGCGCCGACTCCGGACTTTGCCCACCGCGCCGAGCGACCCACCAACCGACCACGCAGGCAATGCCGAGCGCTGCGAGTAGCAACAGGTGGTTCAGGGCGATGGTCAGCGGCCCAAGGGTTACGGTCAGCATCAGCCTTGGCTCCTGGTCTGTGCCCAATGTTGCAGAAAACCGCTCGCGTCCACTTCACCGGTGATGCGCCGCGCACGGCGCTCGTTCCCTTCTGGGCCGATCCAGATCAGGCTTGGCGGACCGGGCACCTGATAGCGTTGCAGCAGTGCCCGGCTAGCTGGGCTGTCGGCAGTTACGTCCAGACGCAGCAGGTGTACACCGGCCAGGCTGTTGAGCACATCGGGCCGGGCGAAGACCTGCTTCTCCATGACCTTGCACGATACGCACCAGTCGGCATAGTAGTCGACCAGCACCCATTGGCCACGGTCCTTGGCGGCATCCAGTTCGCGTTGCAGGTCTTCGGGTCGGCTGACAGTGATGAAGGCATCCTCGGCTTTAGCCGCAGCTGGCGTATTGCTACCGGCGAACGGCTGCAAGGGTTGCCACAGGTCGCTACTGCCAGCAGCGGCGCCAACCAGCAATAGTCCGCCCCACAGTGCACCGAGCAAGGGAATCGCCCGCAGCGCAGGCAGACGCTGCAGGGCGGGCCAAGCCGCCCAGCCCAGGGCGATCAACCAGCTGCCGCTAAGGCCCAGCAGCAGTGGAGCGGGTAGCAGGGTGCGCACGGTGTACAGCGCCATGGCCAGGAACACGAAGCCGAACAGACCTTTGACCAGGTTCATCCAGGCGCCTGGGCGTGGCAGATAGCGGTTGCCCAAGGTCACCAGCAACAGCAGTGGCACACCCATGCCCAAGCCCAGGCTGAACAGTACCAGCGCGCCGTGCAGCACATCGCCACTCTGCGCGATGTAGAGCAGCGCACCGGCCAGCGGCGCGGTCATGCATGGCCCCATCAGCAAGCCGGACAGCGCACCGAGCAGCGCCGCGCCGTACAGGTTGCCGCCACGCGTGCCTTGCCCTGCGCGATCGAGGCGGTCGCGCAGGGCCGTGGGCAATTGCAGCTCGAAAGCGCCAAACATGGGCAACGCGAGCAGCACGAACAGCCCGGCCAGGCTGCCCAGCAGCCAGGGTTGTTGCAACCACGCTTGCAGGCTGGCGCCCAGCAGTGCGGCGACTACGCCCAGGCCTGCGTAGACCAGCGCCATGCTCAGCACATAGACCCCCGCCAGCAACCAGCCACGCCGGGCGCTGGCGCCGTTGCCCAGGACCAGCCCCGCCAGGATCGGCAGCATTGGCAGCGAGCAGGGGGTGAACGCTAGCAGCAGGCCCAGGCCGAAGAAGGCCAGCAGGCCCCAGAGCAGATTGTCCTGCTGCAGGTTGCTGGCTAGGGCCTGGTCGCTGGCTTGGTCGGCGACTGTTGCGCTGCTGCTGTTGCCTAGCTCGATGGCGGTAGTTTGCGGCGGGTAGCACAGGCCGGCATCAGCGCAGCCCTGCCAGCCCAGGCGCAGCTGGCCGCTGGCTTCGGCCGGCAACAGCAGTTCAAGCTCGCTGCGGTAGATCGCGCTGTCGCCGAAGAACTCGTCGTGATGGTTCAGCGCTGCTGGCAGTTGCGGGTGCTGTGCGGGAGGCAGGCCGTCGAACTTCAGCCGTTTCTGATAGAGGTAGTAGCCTTCCTTGATCTGGAAATGTACGCGCATCTGGCCTGATGGCAGGCGGTCGTGGGTGAGGACGAACGCTTGGTTGACGGGCAGGAAGTCAGGTTTGACGTCGAACGGATTGGCCTGCAGAGGCCCCGCCAGCAGAAAGGTCAGGATGATCAGGAAAACGCGCATGTATTGGCCTTGGTAATGCAGATAAGTGGCCATGCTGGCCTGGGTCGATTAACCGAGAGTTAACCCGGAATTACTCACCTGCTGATTCGGGGGAGTGGCTCATGCGCCCTGAGCGGTAATGGCCGATGCCCAGCCGCGACGAACCGCGCATCAGCGGTCATAATCCTCACTTAATCACCGTGTGGCGCAATACTCATCCCCCGATTGGAGACCACCCCATGCACGTACTGCTCTGCGAGGACGACGACCTGATCGCCAGTGGCATCTGCTCCGGCCTCGCCGCCCAGGGTCTGACCGTAGATCGGGTGGCCAATGCGTCCTCGGCGCAGGCGTTGCTCAAGGCCGCGCAGTTCGATGTGATGATCCTCGACTTGGGGTTGCCTGACGAAGATGGCCTGAAGCTTCTGCGCCGTTTGCGTCAGCAAGGCGAGACGCTGCCGGTCTTGGTGCTGACCGCCCGTGATGGCGTGACCGACCGGGTCGATGGGCTGCAGGCCGGTGCCGACGATTACCTGCTCAAGCCGTTCGACCTGCGAGAACTGGCCGCCCGCCTGCATACCCTGATGCGGCGCATGGCTGGGCGCGCGGTCAACATCATCGAGCACGGTCCTCTGCACTATGACCCCAGCAGTTGTGAAGCGACCCTGGCCGGCCAACCGGTAGACTTGTCGCGGCGCGAGCAGGCCTTGCTCCAGGCGCTGCTGCAGAATCCAGGGCGAGTGCTCTCCAGCGAACAACTCAAGGATTGCGTCTACGGCTTCAGCGACGAAGTCGAGAGCAACGCGCTGAACGTTCACATCCATCACCTGCGGCGCAAGCTGGGCAACAGCATCGTCGAGACCGTTCGCGGCCTCGGCTATCGCCTGGGCCCGGCGCAGGCACCTGAAGAGATTGCCCCATGAGCTTGCGTGTGCGTCTGTCGCTGATCCTGGGCAGCGCTTTCATCCTGATCTGGGCGCTGGCGGCGGCGTGGATGTTGCGCGACCTGCGCCAGCAGATGATGTTTTCCCTCGACCAGCGCCTGGTGGCTTCGGCGCGCATGGTCGCCGGGCTGATCGACCAGCTCCCGCAACCGCTGGCGACCAAGGGCGAGGATGCGCACTTTTCCGCCGACCAGCTCAGCGTGCCGGATGGCATGGCCTGCCAGGTCAGTTCGCTACGCGGCGAGATCCTCGCCAGCAATCACAAACACGACGGCGCCATGGACGACCAGAGCAGCGGCTTTCGCGATCAGACCATCGATGACGCCCGCTGGCGCACCTTCACCTACAACCATGGCGATGTGCGCATCACCACCGCTGACCGTAACCAGGAGCGAGAGGCACTGAACCAGTCGATCCTGCTGGCGGCCTCGGCGCCGGTGCTGATGGCGCTGCTCGGTAGCCTCGGTTTGCTCTGGATCGGCCTGGGCAAGGGCCTGGAACCGCTCAATCGAATGCGCGATGCCTTGCGCAAGCGACGTGCCGATAGCGTCGAGCCGTTGCAGGTGGCGGGTATGCCCAGCGAGCTGCAGCCCTTGCTCGAAACTCAGAACCAGCTGTTCTTGCGGATCGCTCAGACGCTGGAGCGTGAGCGGCGCCTGACGGACGACGCCGCCCACGAGCTGCGCAGCCCGTTGACCGCGATCAAGACCCACCTGCAAGTGGCGCAGATGACCGACGGCGCCGTGCGTGATCAGGCCCTGGCGCATGCCGAGCAGGGCGCAGATCGCATGCATCGCACCTTGGAGCAGTTGCTGCTGTTGGCTCGGGTAGAGGGCAGTCTGTCATTCGACGATGGTGTGCAGTGCAGTGCCGAGCAGGTCGCGCGCCAAGCCGTGCAGGATGCCGGCGGGGGGGACAACCGGCGGATCATTGTCCGCTTGCCGGAAGATGCCACCCGGATCTACCTCGGTATTCCGGCACCGCTAGCGGTGGCGGCGCTGCGCAACCTGCTCGACAACGCCCTGCGTCATGGCGGGGATGCGCCCGTGGAGCTGGAGTTGCAGATGGCCGATGGGCAGGTCGGGTTCATGGTTCGCGACCATGGCCCAGGGATCAAGGACGGTGATCTTGAGCACCTGACCGAACGCTTCTGGCGCAACAGCCAGAGCGGTGGCTGTGGCTTGGGTTTGGCGATCGTTCAGGCGATTGTCCAGCGCTGCGCCGGTAGTTTGCGCTTTGACAGCCGCAGCGATGGCTTGCGGGTCTGGTTGCAGGTGCCTGCACGTTCGGGGCACTGATCGTCAGCTGGCCCCTCCGCCACGCAAAGCCATGAAGGGGCCATGACCTGTCAGGCGCTATTCAAAACTGCGCCCGGCACGCCAATAGCCCATCAATGTCAGGCTATTGCGATCCAGCCCCCGTTCTTTGATCAGGTAGCGGCGAATGTCCATGACCGTGGCCGATTCCCCAGCGACCCAGGCATAGAACTCGCTGCTCTCGCCGCTGGCCAGCTCCCACAAAATGCGCTGCTCGATGTCCACCTCTTCCAGCTTTACCGCTGCTGGGGCGACCGTGCTAGGCAGTGTGGCCAGCTCGCGAACAGCATGGCTCATGGCATGCCCGTGATCGCAGCGCAGCAAGTCGCGCGGCAACCAATGCAGCCTGGTGGCGGGGCTGTACGAGAGCGCTAGACAGTCGGCTTGCAACGGCACCTCGATAAATACCTCGACAGGCAGTTCAGGTTGGGTTTCGGCCAACTGCTCGAGAATGCCCGCGATCGCCGGCAGCGCGGTTTCATCGCCCACCACCAGCACCCGCTTGACCGCCTGTGGCGGCTTCCACTCATAACCTCCCGGGTCTCCCCGGTAGACCAGGTTGGGTGCGACCATCTGTAGGCAATCACCGATGCGCGCCTGGGTGGCCCAGGCCGAGGCGGGGCCATTGACGCCATGCAGGACGAAATCTATCGCGACTTCGCCTGTCTCGCGGTCCAGGCTGCGGATGGTGTAGGTGCGCATCGGCGGCATGTGCGCGGCGGCCAGGTTGCGCCGGGCCTGTTGCCATTGGCCGTCCTTGGGCAGCTTCGGCGGTTGGCCAGAGGGCGAGGGGAAGAACACCTTGACCCGTTGATCAGGTGCCAGGGTGCTCATCAGGCGCACCTCTTCGCCGCTAAACACATAACGGCACAGCGAAGGGCTTAGCGGTTGGATGGCGTTGAGCTGAATGTCGAAAATGCGATAGGCCGTTGCCTTGCTCCGGCGGATCAGGCCGGACAGGAAGGAGGTCATCAGTTGTACCTCATGCTTGAGGGAAGGTACTGAAGGGACGACCGGGCACTGCAACGAATTAGCGCAGACCTGCGCGGGTGACCTGGCTGATGAGGATGGCCCTTGGTTCGCGCTTGAGCGACAATGGGCACCCATCCGCGGAGTAGCCCATGACCGATTTCACCCCTGACGCCGTCCTCGACGCCTCCGGCCTGAACTGCCCTGAGCCGGTAATGATGTTGCATCAGCACGTACGCAACCTGGCCGCTGGCGGCTTGCTCAAGGTGATCGCCACCGACCCGTCGACCCGCCGCGACATCCCTAAGTTCTGTACCTTCCTTGGGCACGAGCTGCTCGAACAGCAAGAGCAGGCCGGCACCTACTTGTACTGGATCCGCAAGAAGGCCGACTGAACCGCGCTGGATCGAGCCCGCCGTAGCGCCTACACTGCGTTCCCCTGACAGGAGAGCGCCATGCTGATAGTTGCCGACGAGAATATCCCGCTGCTCGATGCCTTCTTTGCCGGATTTGGCGAGATCCGCCGTTATCCCGGACGCAGCATCGTCGCGCAGTGCGTCAAGGACGCTGACGTGCTGCTGGTACGTTCGGTGACTCGCGTCGACCGGCAGCTGCTGCAGGGCAGCAAGGTGCAGTTCGTCGGAACCTGCACCATCGGCACCGATCATCTGGACCTCGATTACTTCGCCCAAGCTGGCATCCACTGGAGCAGTGCACCGGGCTGCAACGCACGCGGCGTGGTCGATTACGTGCTGGGCAGTCTGCTGACGCTGGCCGAGCTCGATGGCGAAAACCTCGCCGAGCGGGTCTATGGCGTGGTGGGCGCAGGGCAGGTCGGTGAGCGCCTGGTGCGCGTTCTTCATGGCCTGGGCTGGAAGGTGTTGGTCTGCGATCCGCCGCGCCAGGCCGCTGAAGGGGGTGACTTTGTCGACCTGCAAACGCTGCTTGAACAGTGTGACGTGATCAGCCTGCACACGCCGCTACAGCGCGACGCTGAGCACAGCACCTGGCACTTGCTGGGGCGAGAGCAACTGGCGCAGTTGCGTCCGGGCGCCTGGCTGATCAACGCCAGCCGTGGGCCGGTAGTGGATAACCAGGCCCTGCGCGATCTGCTGCTGGAGCGTGACGACGTACATGCGGTGCTGGACGTCTGGGAGCGCGAGCCTGAGGTCGATCTCGACCTGGCTGACCTTTGCACCTTGGCTACGCCGCATATCGCCGGCTACAGCCTGGATGGCAAACAGCGCGGCACTGCGCAGATCTACCAGGCATTGTGCAAGGCGCGTGGTGAGGCTGAGCAGGTGCAGTTGGCAGACTTGCTGCCCGAACCTGACCTTGCTCAGATTGAACTCAATGCCAGCAGTGACCCAACCTGGGCCCTGGCGACCTTGTGCCGGGCGGTGTATGACCCACGCCGAGACGATGCTGATTTTCGTCGCAGCCTCAGTGAAGATCCGGTCCAGCAGCGGGCGACGTTCGACATGTTGCGCAAGCATTACCCTCAGCGGCGCGAGATCGAGGGGCTGGCGGTGAGGTTGCGGGGCGAGTCGCCGCAGTTGGCGCAGCTGGTCAATGCGTTGGGGGCTGTGCTGGTCTGATTGTCTCGCGATGCTTATGTATCGCCCAATAAAAACCCGGCGCATGCGCCGGGTTGAGTCAATTCTGTTTATCAGGCCTTGTTCGAGCGTTCGACGCGGCTTTTTTCCAGGTCTTCGCAAGCCTTTTTGATCATCTCATCGGTGATCGGGACCTCGCGGCCCTGGGCATCGATGATCGAGCCGCAATCCAGGTCGTGCTGTGGCTTGGTGGTCTTAGGCGTTTCGCTGCTATGTTGCAAGCTCATTTCCTGTCTCCTCATCAGGTTCAAGCTCAGGGTATCCCCTTGCCGTGACTGGCCTGTGACAGCTCCTTGGGCGTCACGACAAGGACAGTCCATCAGAAACCGCGGCAAAGCTCCAGAAGCACTTTAGAACGATAAGCTATAGCCACTGGCGCAAGCTTGCCATCGGACATGCCCCGGTCATTAATGCGATCCCCTGCAAGAGGCCTGAGTTCCGCCCGTGTAGATGAATGGTAGGCTGAGCGCTTCCTTGGCTAGATGATCTGCGTCATGCCCGATCCTGTTACTTCACGTCAGCGCCGCGCCCTGCGCCTGGGCTGGCAGTTCCTGCAACCGTACCGCAAGCAGATGCTCCTGGCTTTGCTGGCGCTGGTGGTCACTGCGGGCATTACTTTGTCGATGGGGCAGGGCATCCGCCTGCTGGTGGACCAGGGCTTCATGACCGGTTCGGCCCACCAGCTCAACCAGACTCTGGGCCTGTTCATGCTGCTGGTGGTCGCCTTGGCAGTGGGCACCTTCAGCCGTTTCTACCTGGTGTCGTGGATTGGTGAACGCTTCGTAGCTGACATCCGCCGGGCCGTGTTCGATCATCTGATCGGCCTGCACCCTGGGTTTTTCGAAGACAACCGCAGCTCGGAGATTCAGTCGCGCTTGACCGCTGATACAACGCTCCTGCAATCGGTGATCGGCTCGTCGCTGTCGATGTTCCTGCGTAATGCGCTGATGGTTTTGGGGGGCGTGGTACTGCTGTTCATCACCAACCCCAAGCTCACCAGTATCGTGGTGCTGGCTTTGCCGTTGGTGTTGGCGCCGATCCTGTTGTTCGGTCGGCGAGTGCGCAGCCTGTCGCGCCAGAGCCAGGATCGGGTGGCCGATGTCGGCAGCTACGTGGCCGAGACGCTCGGCCAGATCAAGACGGTGCAGGCCTACAACCATCAGCCATTGGATCGCGAGCGCTTCGCTGAGACGGTAGAGGCTGCGTTCACTGTCGCGCGGCGACGCATTGCCCAGCGGGCGTGGCTGATTACCTTGGTGATCGTGCTGGTGCTGGGCGCGGTAGGGGTGATGCTCTGGGTGGGCGGCATGGATGTGATCGCCGGGCGTATCTCCGCGGGTGAGTTGGCAGCTTTCGTGTTCTATAGCCTGATCGTCGGCAGTGCCTTTGGCACCCTCAGTGAGGTGATCGGTGAGCTACAGCGTGCGGCGGGGGCGGCAGAACGTATTGCCGAGTTGCTGGCGGCGCAGAGCGCGATCCTCGCCCCGGTCGGCGCAGTTGCCCGAGCCGGTGAGCGAGCTAGCGGCCGTATCGAGCTGCGTGAGGTGGTTTTTGCCTATCCATCACGACCGACGGTAGCGGCTTTGGATGGCTTGAACCTGCTCGTCGAGCCGGGGCAGACCCTGGCATTGGTCGGCCCCTCGGGGGCGGGTAAATCGACCTTGTTCGACCTGCTGCTGCGTTTCTACGACCCGCAACAAGGGGTGATTCTGCTCGATGGCCAGCCGCTGACAGCATTCGACCCGACTGCCCTGCGTCGCCAGTTTGCCTTGGTGGCGCAAAACCCAGCGCTGTTTCGCGGCACGGTGGAGGCCAACATCCGTTACGGTCGCCCTGATGCCAGCTTCGCCGACGTCGAGGCAGCAGCGCGTGGCGCGCATGCCCATGAGTTCATCCAGCAACTGCCCCAAGGCTATCAAACATTGCTGGGGGAGGGTGGCATCGGCCTGTCTGGCGGCCAGCGGCAGCGCCTGGCCATTGCCCGGGGGCTGCTGGTCGATGCGCCGATACTGCTGCTTGACGAGGCCACCAGTGCTTTGGATGCGCAAAGCGAACACCTGATCCAGCAGGCATTGCCGAGCCTCATGGCGGGGCGCACAACGCTGGTGATCGCTCATCGACTCGCCACTGTGCAGCACGCCGAGCGGATTGCGGTGATCGACAAAGGCCGCATCGTCGCGGTGGGCAGCCACCGGCAATTGGTCGAGGAAAACCCGCTGTACGCAAGGCTTGCCCAGCTGCAGTTCACCGCGAACTAAAATTTGTCGCCGCTTGGCGGGCGGATGTAGTTGATTTGTAACATTTCTGTAGCAATTGCCTGAGACTATCTGGCTCAGCTGTGACGTAAGTGCTCGACCTGGCTGCTATCGAACGATGGCAGCTTTTTTTTGGCCTGCGAACGAGGACAAGGATGTCTGTCGCGGCGCTGTTTCGGCACGCCGTTTTCTTCCCTCCTTGTTCCCGAGAACCGCGATGTTGCGTAAATCCCTCCGCGTACAAATCCTCTCTTTGCTCGGCGGCAGCCTGGCGGCGATGTTGCTGATTGCCCTGGTGTGCTTCCAGTTCCTGTCGTCCAGCGTGCGTGGCTATGCCGAGCTGGTCGACGGCCCGCTACGCGCTTCGCAATTGATCGATGAGGCCAACCTGCAGTTCAAGATCCAGGTGCAGGAGTGGAAGAACGTGCTGCTGCGCGGTCGTCAGCCGGCGGAGCTGGATAAGTACTGGCAGCAGTTCCAGGCGCGCGAGCAACAGGTCCAGCAGTTGCTTGGGCAACTGATCCAGAGCAGCGACGATCAGCTCAAGGCGCCACTTGAGCAACTGCGCGACAGTCATCGGCAGTTAGGCCAGGCCTATGCGCAAGGCCGCCAGGCGTTTCTGGCGGCTGGAGGCGATCCGGTCGCAGGTGATCTGGCAGTCAAGGGCGTGGACCGCGCGGCCAGTGAGCAGATGAGTGTGCTAGTGGAACAATTGCGTGCCGATGCCCGGGAGCGCGCCGCTGCCATCAATGCCAGCGCGCAGCGAACTGTGTGGATCGGCTTGCTGGTGATGCTCGGCTCGGCGCTGCTGGTCGGCGTGCTTAGCCTGTGGCTGGTCAATCGCAGCCTGATCGAGCCGATTCGCCAACTGATCGACTATGTCGCACAACTGAGCCAAGGGCGCTTCGCTGCGCGCGTGGATGACCGCCGTGAAGACGAACTGGGCCGACTGGCCCGGGCGGCCAATACCTTGCGTGACTTCTTGGCCGAGACCATTGGCCGCCTCAAGGACAACGCCGAGGAACTTGAAGGCGCCAGCGGCCAGTTGCGCAATCTGGCCGGGGACATGGCGCGCGGCACGCACGATCAGTTCCAGCGTACCGATCAAGTGGCCACCGCCATGCATGAGATGTCCGCCACCGCTCAAGAAGTGGCGCGTCATGCGGCTGAAGCGGCGCGCGCTGCAGACGATGCCGATCACAGTGCCCAGGCCGGCGAGCAGGTCATGCAGGCCACCATCGACACCATTGCCAACGTCAACCGCGAGATCGCTGGCACCGCTGCGGTGATTCGCGATCTGGAACACGACAGCACACGCATCGGCAAGGTCCTGGAGGTGATCCGGGGTATCGCCGAGCAGACCAACCTGCTGGCGCTCAATGCTGCGATCGAGGCCGCTCGTGCTGGTGAGGCCGGGCGCGGCTTTGCGGTGGTCGCTGATGAGGTACGCAGCTTGGCCCAACGCACTGCGGCATCGATTGCCGAGATTAATCAGATCATCGAGGCGGTGCAGTCAGGCGCAGTAGAGGCGGTCAAGGCTATCGAGAGTGGCCAGCGGCGCAGTGAAGAGGGGGGCGAGCAGGTGCAGCAGGCGGGGCAGATGCTGCAGCGCATCACTGCGGCGGTGGAGGCGATCCGCGACATGAACCGGCAGATCGCCACGGCGGCCGAGGAGCAGACCAGCGTCGCCGAAGATATTTCACGCAATTTGATCGAAATCACCCGCATCGCTACGGCCAACCAACAGGCCGTGCAGCACACCGAGCACGCCGGGCAGCGGCTGCATGGTTTGTCCGGGCAGTTGGGTGAAGTGACCTCGCGCTTGAGCGCTTGAAAAAACAGGGGGAAATCCGCCAGATGGCGCTGATACAGGCCAAGCATGTGGCGGATTGTCGCCATAAAAGGCACAGCAATCAGGGTGCGACGACAGGCCTCAGCCATTAGACATTGGTCTTGGTAAAACTGGCACGGAGTCTGCTTAAGGGCGCAACGGCGGTCGTACCCGATTCATCGAAACCCCAGGCGCCGGTTGACACCAGGATCAGCCACGCCAGAACAACAATCCGGGCGTGCATATGCGCAGGGAGCGGTCAGCCAGACACTTCACTTCAATTGGATTGAGCTATGAAAAAAATCCTGCTGACGCTCCTGTGCCTGAGCGTCGTCGGCTGCTCCAAGCCTGCGCAACCGGAAAAAACCGTCGACGTCCTGCTGATCGGCGGCGGCATCATGAGCGCAAGCCTGGGGACTTACCTCACTGAGCTGCAACCGGACTGGAAAGTCGACGTCTACGAGCGCATGGACCAGGTCGCCGAAGAAAGCTCCAACGCCTGGAACAACGCCGGTACCGGCCACTCGGCGTTCTGCGAGCTGAACTACACCAGCGAAGGCAAGGACGGCAAGATCGACATCAGCAAGGCAGTTGGGGTCAACGAGCAGTTCGAGATCTCCAAGCAGTTCTGGGCCTATCAGGTCGAGCAGGGCGTGCTGAGCAATCCCAAGTCGTTCATCAACAATGTGCCGCACATGAGCTTCGTCTGGGGCGATGAGAACATCGCCTTCCTGCACAAGCGTGTCGCTGCCCTGCAGCACAGCTCGCTGTTCCGTGGCATGGAAATCTCCGAAGACCACGAGCAGATCCGTCAGTGGGTGCCACTGGTGATGGAAGGCCGCTCGCCTGAGCAGAAGGTCGCGGCAACCCGCATGGCCATCGGCACCGACGTCAACTTCGGCGAGATCACCCGCCAGCTGTTCGCCTCGATGAGCCGCAACCCGAACGTCAAGCTGCACCTGCGTCATGAAGTACGCGACATCGTGCGCAACGACAATGGTTCGTGGAATGTGGTGGTGGCGGACCTGGCCGACGGCGGCAAGCAAACTACCGTCAATGCCAAGTTCGTCTTCATCGGCGCCGGGGGTGGCGCGCTCAAGCTGCTGCAGAAGTCCGGTATCCCCGAGGCTGAAGGCTACGCCGGCTTCCCGGTGGGGGGCCAGTTCCTGATGACCGATAACCCTGACGTGGTTGCCCGGCATAAGGCCAAGTTGTATGGCAAGGCCTCGGTCGGTGCACCGCCGATGTCGGTGCCGCACCTGGATACCCGGGTCATCGATGGCAAGGAGGTGCTGCTGTTCGGCCCGTTCGCGACCTTCTCCACCAAGTACCTGAAAAATGGCTCGCTGCTGGACATGTTCGCTTCGCTGACCAGCCACAACATCAGCCCGATGGTGCATGCCGGGATCGACAACATCGACCTGAGCACCTACCTGATGGGCCAGTTGATGCTCAGCTTCGACGACCGAATGAACAACCTGCGCGAGTACTTCCCGAACGCCAAGAATGAAGACTGGAAATTGCTCCAGGCTGGCCAGCGCGTTCAGGTGATCAAGAAGGACCCGCAGCTGGGCGGTATCTTGCAGTTTGGCACTGAAGTGGTGGCCTCCCAGGACGGCAGCATCGCTGCACTGCTCGGCGCCTCGCCTGGCGCTTCGACCGCAGCGCCGATCATGCTGACGGTGCTGGAGAAGACCTTCAAGGATCAGGTCAAGAGCCCAGAGTGGCAGGCCAAGCTCAAGCAGATCGTGCCGACTTATGGCCAGAAGCTGAACAACAACCTTGAGTTGACCAACAAGACCCGTGAGTGGAGCAGCTCGCGTCTGCAACTGCTGTACGTGCCGGTGCAGGCGGAGCAAGCGTTGGCTCAGGCGACTGCGGCGCAGTAAGTCTGGTTGTGAATAGCGCCTCCCTTGGGAGGCGTTGTTTTGTCTGGGATCCGCGTCGGCCTTTTCGCGGGCAAGCCCGCTCCCACAGGCACCTCACCGTTGTTGATGCCGGCGGGGTGTTGGTGGGAGCGGGCTGGCCCGCGAAAAGGCCGGCGCGTATTCAGCAGACGTTCACGCAGACAACAAAAAGCCCGCGCAAGGCGGGCTTTTCGAGAAGCAGGAGTTGGTCGGAGAGACAGGATTCGAACCTGCGGCCTTCTCGTCCCGAACGAGACGCGCTACCTGGCTGCGCTACACTCCGATGAACAAAATCCTACTGCAAGCCATTTTTCGACGCAAGCCCTTGTTGTGAAAAGGCTGTTTGCCAAAAAACAGGGTCAGATCACAGCTCTTTTACCGTGCGGACCTGGTCTTTGTTGATGCGTGTGCGCTTGCCATCGAGCTGCTCGAATTCGTAGAAGCCAGAGTCGTCGTCATAGGAAGGGGTGTCCACCGCCTGAATCTCGCGACCGTCATTCAGGGTGATGACGGTAGGCGATGCACAGCCGGCGAGGGCGCCCAGGCCCAGGGCAAGCAGGAAGGCGGGAAGGGTCCGTTGGATCATCGTGTTTCTCCAGTTCGATGGTGCTTGATGACTGTAAGACGCAGCGCGTCCTCGCAAGTTCCTTGCACAGTGCAGCATAGCGCCAATGCGCAAGGGTTGATGTAGAACAACCCTCGCGGCGATGGCAGGCCGGCCTGTGATATAACAAGCGCCATCGACTTCCCTCCCTGCGACGGATCCCCATGAAAGCCAAGGCAGATACTCCCTTCGTGGCGCTGAACATCGCCGTGCTCACGGTCAGCGACACCCGCACTTTTGACACCGATACCTCTGGCCAGCTGTTCGTTGACCGCTTGACCGCCGCTGGCCATCAGCTGGCGCAGCGCGTGCTGCTCAAGGATGACCTGTACAAGATCCGCGCCCAGGTCGCGACCTGGATTGCCGACGAGCACGTACAGGTGGTGCTGATTACCGGTGGCACCGGTTTCACCGGTCGCGACAGCACCCCTGAGGCGGTCGCGTGCCTGCTGGACAAACAAGTGGACGGCTTTGGTGAGCTGTTCCGGCAGATCTCCGTGGCCGATATTGGCACCTCGACCGTGCAGTCGCGCGCGCTGGCCGGGCTGGCCAATGGCACCCTGGTCTGCTGCCTGCCAGGCTCGACCAACGCGGTGCGCACCGGTTGGGACGGCATACTCGCCGAGCAGCTCGATTCGCGTCATCGCCCGTGCAATTTCGTGCCTCACCTGAAACAGGCAGCGGCCTGTGAAAGCCGTGGTTGAGGGCGTGCAGAACCGGCCGTTGATGCCGGTGGAAGAGGCCCTTGAGCAACTGCTGAAACTGGCCGAGCAGGCGCCCATCGCCGAAACCGAAGTGGTCACCTTGGCTGAGGCCGAGGGGCGGGTGTTGGCTGAAGATCTGCTGGCGGAGCTGGACCTGCCACCGTGGCCGAACAGTGCCATGGACGGCTACGCCCTGCGACTGAGCGATTGGCAGGGCGAGCCGCTGCCGGTGAGCCAGCGCATTTTCGCCGGCCACGCACCGCAGCCATTACAGCCCGGCAGCTGTGCTCGGATCTTTACCGGCGCACCGCTGCCCGAGGGCGCTGACTGCGTCGAAATGCAAGAAAACGTCGAGGTGCTGGAAGATGGCCGGATAAGTTTTCTCGAGCCGTTGAGAGTCGACCAGAACGTTCGCCCACAAGGTCAGGAGACTCGGGCTGGCGAACAGGTGATGAGCAAAGGCACCCGGTTGGGCCCAATCGAACTGGGCCTGGCCGCGACCCTGGGGCGCGCCCGCCTCACGGTCGTGCGCAGGGTGCGCGTGGCGGTGTTGTCGACCGGTGACGAACTGGTCGAGCCTGGCCTGCCGTTGGGCCCCGGCCAGATCTACAACAGCAACCGCCGCCTGCTCGCCAGTTGGTTGCAGCGCTTGGGCTGCGAAGTGGTGGATGTCGGCATTGTTGCCGATGACCTGCAGATCACCCGCGATTGCCTGGCCGGCCTGGCTGATGTCGATCTGATCCTGTCTACCGGTGGGGTCTCGGTGGGCGAGGCGGATTATCTGGGCATCGCCCTGCGTGAAGCCGGTGAGTTGGCATTGTGGAAGCTGGCCATCAAGCCGGGCAAGCCGCTGACCTTCGGCCACTACCGCGGGGTACCGGTGATTGGTTTGCCAGGCAATCCGGCCTCGACCCTGGTCACCTTTGGCTTGTTGACCCGGCCTTACCTGCTGCGCCGCCAAGGCGTCACCGAGGTGACACCGCTGCGTTTCAGTGTCCCGGCAGGTTTCGACTGGACCAAGGCAGGCACCCGGCGCGAATACCTGCGGGCACGGATCGAGCAGGGCAGGGTGCGCATCTACAAGAACCAGAGTTCGGGCGTGCTGCGCAGTGCAGCCTGGGCCGAAGGTTTGGTCGAGGTGCTTGAAGGCAGCACGCCGCGCCAAGGCGACAGCGTGTCGTTCATTCCGCTTAGCGAGCTACTTGGCTGAGCGACCGACCAATACGCCGCCAACGGCTGTGGAGCTTGCCGGTGCCTGCTGGGTCAGGCGCATGTGCACGTTCTCCAGCTGTTGCGCGGCAACGCTCCAGTCGTGACGCTGCCGGGCAAACTGGCGGCCCGACTCGCCCAGTTGGCACATCCGCCATGGCTGATTGAGCAGTTGATTGATCTGCAGGGCCAACTGGCCGCCCTCGTCGCTACCCAGGTAATGCTCGCCATTATTCACCGCAAGGCCCGATACGCCCTTGCTGGTGGTAATCACCGGCAGGCCGGCGGCCATGGCTTCGAGAATCTTCACCTTGGAGCCACCGGCATAGCGTAGCGGGGCGAAGAACAGCGCCGAGCGCCGCTGCAGTTCGCGTAAATCTGGGCGATAGCCAATCCATTCGATGCGCGGGTCGTTCCAGTGCAGCTTCCAGCTCGACGGCAAGGCATGGCCGGCGATCGCCAGGCGTACAGCCGGGTTGCTCATCCACACCTGGGGCAGGATTTCTTCAAGCGCCCATTCGATCGCCTCAAGGTTTGCCCCGTATTCGAAGTTGCCGACAAACAGCAGGCGCTGGCTGTGTAGGGCGGGGCGCACGTCCTGGTAGTAATCGCAGTCCACACCATTGACCACCACATTCACCGGCCTGCCGCTGATCTGGCCGATCAGTTCGGCGTCGTGGGCGCTGACCGCCACCACTTCATTGGGTTGGCGCAATACCCGTTGCTCCCAGCGCCGGTAGCGCCAGCGATCAAATGCATTGAGGGGTCTTAGCCACAGCGGCAGGCGATCCTGGCAGGCTGCGCCCATCACCGACTCGATGGTGTGTTCGCTGAGCATGTAGGGCAGGCCGCGTGCCTGCAGGGCTTTTTCGAACGGCTGGAAGCTATAGCTGTGCTCGATCTGGATGACATCCCAGGGCTCATCCAACAACTGCTCGAACTGGTGGCGCAGGCACGGTGCCAGGCCGTGGATGATCGCCCGCATGGGGTAGTCGATGATCGGCGAGGCCAACAAGTTCAGTGGGCTGTGCAGCGGGCGCCTGGGCAGAACGATCAGGCGCTCGAGCAGCGGCTCCAGGGCGGCGCGGGCGGCATCGCCAAGGGGGACTTTGGACTGCACCAGCAAGGTGATCCGGTGACCCCGCTCGGCCAACTGGCGCAGCAGGTGATATTGCCGGGTCTTGCTGCCACTGGTGGTTGGCCAGGGCAGGTAGGGCAGGGTCCAAAGTATACGCATCTCCCCAATCCTCGCTGAGCGTCGGTTGTTGGATGGCAAGGCGCGCCCGCAGGCAATCAGCTGACCGCTGCGGCCGGGGCGCGTCCATAGATATCAGTAAAGCGTACGATGTCGTCTTCGCCCAGGTACTCACCGCTTTGCACTTCGATCATCACCAGGTCGATCACCCCGGGGTTGGTCAGGCGGTGGGTGCGGCCGGGCTTGATGAAGGTCGACTCGTTGGTGTCGAGCAGAAACTCCTCTTCACCATTAGTCACGCAGGCGATACCGCTGACCACGATCCAGTGCTCGCTGCGATGGTGATGCATCTGCAACGACAACGATTCGCCCGGGCGCACCATGATCCGCTTGATCTTGAAGCGCGGCCCTTCTTCGAGCACGGTGTAGGTGCCCCAGGGGCGGGTGACCGTGCGGTGCAGGCGGTAGGCTTCATGGCCCTGACGCTTGAGTTGCTGGGCGATCACCTTGACCTCCTGGCTGCGCGCGGCATCCGCGATCAGCAAGGCATCCGGGGTGTCGATGACGATCAGGTTGTCCAGGCCGACCGCACCCACTAGGCGCCGAGGTGCGTCGATGTAGCAGTTGCTGACGTCGTGCAACACGGTCTCGCCATTGCAGTGGTTGCCTTGGGGGTCGGTCTCGCGCAGCTCGCGCACCGCTTCCCAGCTGCCGATATCGCTCCAGCCCAGCTCGCAAGGGACGACGGCGACTTGGGTCGATTGCTCCATCAGCGCATAGTCGATAGAGATATCGGGGGCCTGGGCGAAGCTGTCTGGGTCGAGCTCCACTTGCAGGGCGCGATCACCTTGCTTGACCGAACTGACCTCCATGCACTGAGCTACGCTTTCCAGCACTTCTGGCGCATGGGCTTGCAGCTCGCGCAGCAAGGTGTCGACGCGCAGGCAGAACATACCGGCGTTCCACAGGTGGCGACCGCCGTCGAGATAGGCTTGCGCGGTTTGCGCGTCGGGTTTTTCCACGAAGCGCTCGACTTTATGGCCAAGCTGTTCCAGCGCCTGGCCCTGCTCGATATAGCCAAAGCCGGTTTCTGCACGGCTGGGGCGCAAGCCAAAGGTGCACAGCCAATCTTGATGGGCCAGTTGCGCGGCTTGGGCGACTGCTTGCTCGAAGGCGGGCAGATCCTGGATCAGGTGATCTGCCGGCAGAATCAGCAGCACGCTATCCTCGCCATAGTGGCGCGCGCAGTGCAGCGCGGCGGCAGCGATGGCGGGCGCGGTGTTGCGCCCACAGGGTTCAAGGATGTAGTCGAGGGCGACGTTGAACGCGTTGACCTGGCGATATTCATCTTGAGTGCGGAAGAACACATCGCGGTTGGTCACCGTCAATACCCGTTCCACGCCCGCGAGGGCACTGGCGCGGGCAAAGGTCTTCTGCAGCAGGCTCTCGCCGTCTGGCAGACGCATGAAGGGCTTGGGCATGGCCTCTCGGGAAACCGGCCAAAGACGAGTGCCGGCACCGCCAGCGATGATACAGGGGATCAGAACGCTCATTTCACAGCCTCGAAGCAAGGCGCTTGGGACAGCGCGATCAAAGGGACTTTCGACCAAAGAAGCAGCGACCTGTCAGGCGTCTGGCGAGGCAAAAAGTCAATTAAATGACTTTTTGGTCCGTCATCGTCCGTGATGGCCAAATATTTGTCGATGATGCACCTCTGGTCCCTGGGTTTCAATGTCATTTGTGTTAATCCGGCTATTTTCTGACGCAATTGCCCTCTGGGTGCAGCAATTCGCCCTCGGCCATGGTCGAGATTGAGGTAGCAACTTTTTCGGTTTTCTTGGGGGCACAGGTCATGGGCGAGCGCAAGGCAATGTTGGTCCTGCACGGCAAGCAGGCCTTGAATGAGCAAGTGCGCGAGGCGGTCGGCGCCATGCGTGACCGGGGCTGGATTCTGGATGTGCGCTTGACCTGGGAAGGCGGCGATGCACAGCGTCTGGTCAGCGAAGCGCTGCAGGCCGGTTACAGCCATATCGTCGCCGGTGGCGGCGACGGCACGTTGCGGGACGTCGCCGAGGCCATGGCACAGGCTAGTAGCCACGCCAGCTTGGTGCTGTTACCGCTGGGTACCGCCAACGATTTCGCCAAGGCTGCCGGCGTACCTTTGGAGCCCGCCGAGGCGTTGGCTTTGCTCGAACAGCCAGCGCATTCGATCGACCTGGGCAGGGTGGGTGATCAGCTGTTCCTGAACATGGCCACCGCAGGCTTTGGTAGCCAAGTCACGGCCAATACTTCTGAGGATTTGAAAAAGGTCTTGGGCGCTGCCGCCTACCTGTTCACCGGACTGTCGCGTTTCAGCGAGCTGCAAGCGGCCTCGGTCGAACTGCACGGGCCGGACTTTCAGTGGCAGGGGGATTTATTGGCATTAGGGATTGGCAACGGTCGTCAAGCCGGCGGCGGGCATGTGCTGTGCCCGGACGCACTGGCCGATGACGGCCTGCTCGACATTGGCATCCTGCCGGCCCCGCAGGAAATGGTCGGCGCCTTGCGAGACCTGTTGGCCGGAGAGGGGTTATTCGTTCGCGCGCGTTTGCCTTGGGTGGAGATCAAGAGTTCGCAGGGCCTGGACATCAATCTCGATGGCGAGCCGCTGCAGGCGGACAGCTTGCGTTTCGAAGTGCTGCCCTCGGCCTTGCGGGTGCATTTGCCAGCAGGCTCGCCAGTGCTTAGTCGTCCAGACTGATGATCTTCTCGCGTACGGCAAACAGTACCAGGCCGGCGACATCGTAGATCTGCAGGCGCTTCATGATCTGCGAGCGGTGAGTTTCAACGGTTTTGATCGAAAGGCCCAGGCCGTTGGCGATTTCCCGGGTCGACTTGCCACGTACGATCAATCGCAGGATCTCTAACTGGCGCGCGGTGAGGTTGTGGCGGTCAACGCCAAGCGGCTTGCCGTTTTGTGCGTGTAGCAGGGCCTGATTGATTACCGTGTGAGCGATCGCCGGGCTTAGATAGCGTTCATTGGCGCGCAACGCAGTCAGTGCCTGCTCCAGTTCAGTGGCAGTGGTGTCCTTGAGCAGGTAGCCATGAGCGCCGCTTTCCAGCGCGCGCATGATCAGCTCTGGATCGGTGTGCATCGACAGAATCAGCACTTTGCAGCTGTGGCCATTGGCGCGCAGGTAGGTTAGGGCGTCCAGGCCGCTGGTCGAGCGCATGGAAATGTCCAGCAGCACGATGTCTGGATTCAAGCGCTGAACCAGATCGAGCAATTGATCGCCATCATCGGCTTCGCCGACCACCAGATAGCCCGGGATGTCGGAAACCAAGGCGCGAACGCCCGCGCGGATGAGCGAGTGGTCATCCACCAGCAATAGTCTACAGGTCATGGGTGGCGGGGGTCCTGGCGCGTTCATGGGTGCGCGGTGGCCATGGGAACAGGGCCTCGATTCGGGTGCCTTGGTTGGGCTGGCTGATGACGGTCAGGCTTCCTTGCAGCGCGGTTGCCCGCTCGTGCATGCCAGCCATCCCGCGCTGCCCGGCCTCGGCCGGGTTGTTGGCCGGTATGAAGCCGCGGCCGTCATCCTGGATGGTCAGGGCCAAGCCTTCTGGAGTGCGCCGCAGATGGATCTTCAGATTGCGCGCTTGCGCATGACGCAGCATGTTGGTCACTGCCTCCTGGGTAATCCGGAAGGCCGCCATGGTTGCCGCTTCGCAAATGCCGCCCAGGCGCTGCTGGCATTCCAGGCTCCAATTTACCCCGCTGTTGGCCAGGGTACGTACCAGGTGCGCGCGCAGGCTCGCTTCAAGGCCGAGGCTGGCCAGTTGGCGCGGGTTGAGCAAGGCAGAAACATCGCGCACGTTGGTCAAGGTGTCGTCGAGGGTCGTGCGCAGGGTAGCGCATTGCGCTTGCAGCTCACCGGGGATGCGCCGTTGCAGCCAATCGAGCTGCAGCTTGGCGGCAGTCAACAGCTGGCCAATGTCATCGTGCAGTTCACGGCTCAAGCGCTGGCGTTCGCTTTCCTGGACTTTGAGCATTCGATCGGCAAGCTCGGCCGGGCGCAGGCTGATCGAGCGCGCCCAATGACGCAGCTGCCAGCCTACCCCGGCCATGGCGATTGCCTGCAGCAGGAGCAGGCCCAGGGGCATCGGTAAGGCTTGGCAGTACCACACCAAGTTGGCCGCCAGCGATGCCACACACAGCACAGTGGTTGTCCAGCGCAACACGGCGATGCGGGAGCAGCGACGCTGTGGGATCTTCAAGCGTGGGAGCATAGATAGGGAAGCCACTGAATTATTGCTGTTGGAGGCCGTTGCACGTGTCTGACCAGAGGCTTGGGCATCCTGCTTTCAATCAATCGCCGAGCGCGTATTAAATTGATGGCTATCTGCGATGCCTGCATTCGTTTGCGCGCATGTTATCACTTCAAGTTCATTTGGTCGCGGCTGGCTAACTGTCTGAAACCTCAGGATTTACGGGGCACTGGGGAGGTGTGGGGTCGCATCCTTAACTAGCAAAATGCCATTATCCGGTGGATTGTCTGGGTTCAACATTCAACTAAGCTGTTGCGCCGGGCATTACTGCGCTCGGAACTTTCCCTATAGTTTAAGTTAGAGCCTGCAATGGTAGATTACTTGCAATCTAGTTGCCGGCCAGCGCTGGCCTTATTTGCCCTGCGGATGAAGGTGGAGCGCCACGTGCGGGTGGTTACAGAGGTGATCGTTTGCCTGGCAAGGCGCACACGTTTGCGTAAACGGTTGGCCTAGAGCATTGGCCAGGTCACCGAGTAGCTGGGTCTGTTCGCAGGTGTCCAGGTTCAAGCGCCCTGTGCGTGCATCGACTAGCTCCAGTTGCCAGGCAAGCAGGGTCAGGCAGGCGGCCACTGCTGGCAGAGCTTGCGCTTCGAGCTGTGGGTGCTGGCACGCGGGTGCGAGCAGCTGTCCCAGTTCGTCGGCATAGTGAGCCACTTCCTCCAGGCCCAGGTCTTTTGCCCGCTGCGCCAGCGTGCCCAGGGTGTCATCCAGGCAATGGCAGGCATCTGGGTCGTTGTCGATCAGCTCAAGGTGTTGCAGGCACTCTTGGGCCTTGGTCAGCAAGATCTGCGCATCCAGCAGAAAGTCCTGCAGCGCGCTGCTGTTCAGCGGGGTGCTATCCATCATGAGGCTCCAGCGTGCGAGGCTGAAGCAGGGCTGGGCCACACCAAGTCGATCGCGTGCAAAAGCCTGACTCCGTTCATGCAATGAGAATGGCGTCACATTAATGGCTAATGGATATCGCGAACATCAGGTTGCACCCGATTGCTACCTAGGGGAAACCCTGATAGGTGGTCGGGTTGGGACAGAAGTCCCAAGTGTGTTCGGGCAGGAGGTGTGGCAGCAGTAAAGCATGATGGTAAAGTGATATCAATCGTCCGGGTGGCTTTTTCCGTGAGGGGTCAAGCTGCGCTCAAAGTCGCCGATACAGGACAGATGATTTCACTTTTCACGACTCAAGCCTGGGGGTTTTTCCAATGGCCGGCATTCTCGATACGGTAGACCAACGCACCCAACTGGTAGGTGAGAACCGCCTGGAAATCCTGATGTTCCGCCTGGCCGGTCGCCAGTTGTTCGCGATTAACGTATTCAAGGTCCAGGAAGTCCTGCAGCTGCCCAAACTGACCCTGATGCCGCAACGTCATGCCTTCGTCTGTGGGGTGGTCAACCTGCGCGGGCAGACCTTGCCGGTGATCGACCTGTCCCAGGCCATCGGCATGCGTCCTCTGCAGCCGGGGCCTGATAGCACCATTATCGTCACTGAGTACAACCGATCGGTGCAAGCCTTCCTGGTGGGCGGTGTCGACCGCATCGTCAACATGAACTGGGAGGCAATCATGCCACCGCCGACCAGCGCTGGCCGTCAACACTACCTGACCGCGATCACCAAGGTCGATGAGAAGCTGGTGGAGATCATTGACGTCGAGAAAGTGCTCGCCGAGATCGTTCCGTACAGTGCCAAGGTCTCCAATGACAAGCTCGCCGACCCGATCCTGGCGCGCGCCCGCGGGCGCGAGGTGCTGCTGGTCGACGACTCCACCGTGGCCCTCGCGCAGTTGCGTGACACGCTGTCGCAGCTGGGGGTCAAGCTGCACGTGGCTAGCGATGGCCTTAAGGCTTTACGCATGCTCAAAGGCTGGGCCGATGCGGGCGAGGATCTCTGCGAAAAGCTGTTGATGATCTTTACCGACGCGGAAATGCCAGAGATGGATGGCTATCGGCTGACCACCGAGATTCGCTCCGATGCGCGTCTGCGCGGGCTTTATGTAGTGCTGCACACCTCGTTGTCGGGTAGTTTCAACGAATCGATGGTGAAGAAGGTAGGGTGCGACAACTTCCTCTCCAAGTTCCAGCCGGATCGTCTGGTGGATGTGGTACGCCAGCGCTTGTTGCTTGATCACGCCCCCGCTTGAGCACTGCGCGCGCCGTCCACCGGGTATAAGCTAGGCGTTTTCGACTGGCATGAGGCGGGCAGGGATGTTTCTGAGTGCGTTGTATCGGTATCCGGTGAAGTCGTGTCAGGCGCAAAGCCTGGCGACCAGCGCGGTAGATCTGCTGGGGTTGCAGGGTGATCGGCGTTGGCTGGTGGTGGAAGAGTCCAATGGCCGATTTCTTACCCAGCGGGCTTGGCCGCGGCTGACACAGCTTGAAGCCAGCCTAGGCCCGGCGGGGCAGTTGCTGCTTCAGACGCCTGGGCAGATGGCGCTGGAAGTGGCTGTGCCGGGCGTCGATGACGATCTGCGTGGGGTGACTATCTGGCGTGACACCTTGCGTGTGCCGGATGCCGGCGATGCGGTAGCGGCATGGCTCAGTGAGTTGCTCGGCAAGCCGGTGCGTTTGGTGTACTGCCCGCAGCAGCGTGCGCGCTACCTGCCTAGCGGGTATGGGCTGAACAGTGATCGGGCGGCGTTTCCGGATGGCTTTCCTTTGCTACTGATTGGGCAGGGCTCGCTCGATGAGCTGAATCGGCGGATTGGCCGGGACATGGAGATGCTGCGGTTTCGGCCGAACCTGGTGGTGCAGGGGGCTGAGCCTTTTGCCGAGGATGGCTGGAAGCGGATTCGTATTGGCGATCTGACCTTTCGGGTGCTCAAGCCTAGTGTGCGGTGCATTCTGACTACGCTTGATCCTGGGACGGGGGAGCGTAGTGCCGATCGGGAGCCTTTAGCGACGCTGAAGACGTTTCGGGAGCGGGAGGGGGATGTGCTGTTTGGGCAGAATCTGGCTGCGGATGGGGCGGGGGAGATTGCGGTGGGGATGGGGGTTGAGGTGCTTGAGTAGGTTTCGGGGTTCTCGCGTTATGAGATATCCAGGCTAATTGGCTGATTTCCTGTGTTTCGTATTTTGTGCACATATCCATTCACGATGGAGACATTTAGGCCCCTTTCCGCCCTTACGGCGGGTCACTTTTGGTCGTGGCCAAAAGTAACCAAAAGCCGTGCGCTCCACCATCCGGCCCTACGCTGCGCTTCGGGTCCCCTCGCTTCGGTGCCTTCCGGGCCCGCGCGGCCTACGATTTGCTGCGCAAATCTACATCTAGCGCCTTCGGCTACGCCGAAGGGTGCTGACGCACCTGGCCCTCCAGGCACCTACGCTCGGCCTCCTGAAGTCGCGAAGTTAGTGGCGGCGACTGGGCTGGCTTTATCTGACGATAGCGCCATGTGTGGTGGATATACCGGCCTCTTCGCGGGCAAGCCCGCTCCCACAGGGTTCGTGGGGTTTGCAGTATCTGCGTGGTGTCAGTGCTGGCTCAACGCTGGACTGAAATCTGCGCGGTACCTGTGGGAGCGGGCTTGCCCGCGAAGAGGCCAGAACAAACAACACAAAAGAAAAATTCAAACCTTGGCCTTGCCTTCTGCGAGAGCGCAGCGATTCGCTGCTCTTGATCTTCGTGCACGCAATTCCAGGCGCCGCAGATTCGCGACTTCAGGAGGCTGAGCAGAGGTGCCTGGAGGGCCAGGTGCGTTAGCACCCTTCGGCGTAGCCGAAGGCGCGAGATGTAGATTTGCGTAGCAA